>JADMIO011204656.1_pt1 | contig 36066 bp, 28 predicted proteins | sample 8958161 | NCBI WGS metagenome assembly JADMIO01 (sample SAMN16585339, study PRJNA669376) | soil metagenome | isolation source: Crop rotation soil | place: USA: Cullars Rotation, Alabama | collected 2011
CCGCCACAAATCGATTGATCGGCTTTTCGTAAATCTCCCGAGGCGCGCCGATCTGCTGGATAATTCCCGCATGCAAAACAGCCACACGATGACCGAGCGCAAGAGCCTCTTCGTGATCGTGCGTGACGTAAACCGTCGGGCGCGGATCAAGCGAATGAATGCGCAACAATTCGCTCCGCAAGCGGACACGCAGATCAGGCGGCAGGCTGGAGAGCGGTTCATCCATCAATAAGGCTGCTGGTTTCCGAATCAGCGCTCGACCGAGCGCGACCCGTTGCGATTCACCTCCGGAAAGTTGCATCGGCCGTCGATCCAAAAACGGAGTCAGTTCCAGCAATGTGGCGATTTCCCGAACTCGCGCCTGGATTTCCGATTTGGAAACATTCCTCAATCGCAGCGGAAACGAAAGATTTTCAGCAACCGTCAAATGCGGATAAAGCGCGTGATTTTGAAAAACCATCCCGATGTCCCGTTCCTCGGGAGGCAAGCTGGTGACCTCCAGGTGGCCGAGAAATAATTTTCCGCCGTCGATGCTCTCCAACCCGGCAATCGTTCGCAGAAGTGTCGTTTTCCCGGCGCCCGAAGGACCCACCACAGTCAACAACTCGCCGGCTCGGACTTCCAAATTGAGCCCGGAGAGGATAGGCGCGCCTTTGCTGAAAGATTTGGTGATTCCTTCGAGCCGAATGGCGGTCATGTCGCGCCGAGTTAATCGATTTGGACCCGCGAAGGCAAAAAAAAACCCTCAGCGTGAGGCTGAGAGTTTCTATTTACCCCTGCCCCAACGGATTTCTCCCCGTGGGCGCCATCCCTTGCTGCGAAACACTAAACCAGCGAGAGCAGGAAACAATGAGGCCTTTCCTTCGTTCCATTTTCGGGCTTTATCCGCTTGACCGTGAGGTTTTTCCCGTCCGTTTTCTCAGTACCAGACCGCTCTCGTAAAAGCGGACCCAATGTTCGCCAGGCTGTTTCAGCCACGATTTTGTGTCCCTCGATGGTGGGATGAATTCGATCCTCCTGATTTAATTTCGGATCGCCGCCGACTTTCTCCAGTAAAAAAGGAATGAGCGCCACGTCGTTTTTTTTGGCGATCTCCGGAAAAGTTTTCTCAAATTCCACCGCGTAATCGCCCATGTTCGCCGGCATCTTCATTCCTGCCATCACAATCTTCGCTTCCGGATATTTTTTCCGCGCGCGCTCAATGATGCCCTGAAGATTCGTGCGCGTTTCACCGATTGGAATTCCCCGCAACCCATCATTGCCGCCCAGCTCAATCACCAAAACGTCCAGCGGTTGTTTTAAAATCCAATCAATCCGCCGCAAACCGCCCGCCGTCGTGTCCCCGCTCAAACCCGCGTTCACAATCGTGAAAGGGAGTTTGGCCTGCTCAACTTTTTTCTGAAGCAGGGCAGGGTAGGCGTCTTCAGGATCGATCCCATAACCGGCCGTCAAACTATCACCCAGAATCACCACGCGCTTCGGCTCCTGCGCGAACGTCGCCAAACTCAGGAGCAAAAAAGTGAGCAACGAGTTCATTTCGCCGGACCGGTGAAAAGATCGTCGTAACGAATCGGCGTCGTCGCGTAAGGGCTGCCGCCAATCGAAGCGCGTCCAGGGGTGGGAGCCTCCGCATCTGTGAAAGTGAGCGTTGGCTTTTCCGGTTCGGCGGCGCCGTCCGTGAACGCCCGCGCCTCGACGACCCATTGATTGTCACCTGCCTTTTTAATAGTCAGCGAGAGCCGTGTCCATTTTCCGGTTTGCCAGTCAAAGGGCACGGAGGTTTTGACCGTGTCGCCTCGGTAAAGTTCCAGCGCCTTTTTGCCTGGACTCACTTGCAGTTTATAGCCGCCCACGCCGTTCAAGCCCACGCTGAAGGTTGGAAATCGCCGCCCCTTGCCAGTGCCAAAGACTCGCGCCGACACCATGCGATTCTCTTTTTCCGTCGGTCCAAAAAGAAGCCCGTAAGTATCAAGCGGCGCCCCCGGCAATTCCAGGAACTTGTTCCCACCCTCTTCAGAAATGACGAACCCGCCGTCCAAAACCATGAACTCTTTCGGAATCTGCCCTAGCTCGGCGCTTTGAAAATCATTTTTATAAACGCCCTCTTGCGCAAACGCGCTCGTCGCCACCATCGCCAAAGCCAGCAAACTCCGAATGCTCATATTATTCGTTCCGTAAAGATTCCAGCAGGTTGCCCCGCAACGCAAGCGACGTGGCCACCCAGGTCGCCGCGAGGCCGAAAATCACTACACCCCCTAACGTGACAATCAACGACACCAAAGGAAACGCTCCTCGCGTCTGCAAAAGCTGCGGCAATACCGCGATCAACGCCGCCGCCGCGCCAATCAAAAGTCCCGCCGCCATCAACGTCGCATGCTCGCCCAAAATCAGGCACCGCACCCGCGCGGGAGTAAATCCCACCGCTTGCAAAAGCGCCAATTCACCGCGCCGCTCAAAAACATTGCGCAACACCACCACCCCCAGCCCAAAGCTCCCCAGCAAAAGCCCGAGCCCGCCGAGAACCTGGAACGTATTGATGTAAGTATTTTGCACCGCATTAAACGCCGCCAGCCGATCCGTCGCCCGCGTCAGCTCCAGGCCATAATCCTGCAACGCCCGCGTCAACTCGCGCCCGACTTGTTCCGCTTCGTTCGACGGCGCATCGATCAAAAACATTCGATACCCGGCTTCTGTTGGAAATCTTTCGATGAAATGCTTCTCCGCAATAATGAGATTTCCCTGCAAAATGGAATTCGCAACCGCCCCGACCAACTTGATTTTAAAAGCCCGCCCGCGTTCATCCTCATAATCAATCGTATCGCCAATTTTGGCTTTCAAGGCCCATTGAATCGAAGCGGCATCACCAATCGCCGGAATAACCCCGCCCTCCTCGCCGCTGAGCGAACTCCAATCCGTTCCACTCGCAAACTTAAAAGCGCCCCGCTTCGCGAGCAATTCTGGATCGACGCCAAGCAAGCGTGGCTTTTGAGCCTTATTCAAATTCAAGCAACTCGCTTCATCCCCAGCGCGAACACGGAATGGAATCAGATGAAAATTGGTCGCCTTCGAATTCAAGCTGTAAAAATCCCGGACCTCACGAGAATTCAAATCATGGACAACTGGCGCCGACGATTCTCCGATGAAAGCAAAACCACCCGTCCCCGAATCCTTGGCCGACGCATTTTTATCTGAGTCCAATCGGAATACGCCAATCGAGGCGATAATGAACGCCCCTGCCGAAAGCAAAATCAAAACCGCCCGGCTTCGCTTGCGACGGCGCGCGATATTGCGCAGTCCGAGAGCAGAAAGCGAAGGCAGTTTCGCGCCCGCAAGCGAGTTTTGTTTCCGCATCCAAATCGTGGCGCCCGCGATGGCTCCTATGAGCAGAAGAGCCCCCGCTCCAAAGAACATTCCCGGATCGATCTTATCGCGATTCATCAAACCCCAAATCGTTAAAGAAACTGCTCCCAGAATTCCCACCCCCGCGAGGCCTAATGAAATTGTTCCGCGTCCCGCTTGACTCTCCTCAGCGCCAATCGAGGTTGCCAATAATTCGCGCGCGGGCCGCTTTCCTTCGCGACGAATCGACCACCACAAGGTTCCGATCGCGACAAGGATGCTCGCAACGGCGCCCGAAGTGACTGTTAGCGGCAGGATGTGCGTTTGCAAGGCGGTCGTGCCCACCGCGCTTTTCCAAATCGTCGAAAGCCCTGCCAAAACCGCCTTCGCATAAAGCACGCCGCCCAGCGCGCCGAAAATTGTGCCGACGATTGCGAGCCCCACTCCTTCAAAGAACAATAATCGCCGAACTTGTTTTGGACTCAACCCAATCGCCAGCAAAGTCCCCATTTCAACAGCGCGCTGTTCAATGCTGAAACCAAACAGCAACGTCATCAACATCAACGCCGCCACAATCAGGAAAAAACTAAAACTCAAAAACAGTTCGCCAAAGTCCTGCCCTTGCGTGCTTGCGGCCAGCGCCTGCGCACGAACCGGTTCGAATCGCAAACCAACCTTCGAAGGCTCCAGTGTCTGCATGAAACGATCCACGACGTTTGTTTCCGAGGCTGGCCAACGCACCGCCGTTAATTTTCCGAAACGATTTCCCCACAACTTTTGACCCACCGCCAGATTCACAAACGCCTTCGGCGTGCCTCGATAATCATCCCAATACTTCTCATCCTTATCACGAATCGCCGCGTTGTTGATCGGAAAGCCAGTGTCCCAATCGCGGCAATTCGCCGCATCCGTCAGTCCGGGAAAATCCGGCATCAAAGTGCGATCTCCGCGCGCTCCCGATATCGGTACTACCTCTTTCACCCGAAACTGCGCTCGCGCCTCTTCCAGCTTTCGCATCGATCCGACGACGTAATACGCGATTTCCAAAGCGTCGCCCGGCTTTGCTCCCAAATCCTCAGCGAGCCACGAATTGATCCGAATTTCATCATCCTTTAAATCATTCCCGCGCGCCGTCACCATTGAATACGGTGTTGTGTTCGTGCCGACCTTCAGTTGATTGACGAAGTAAGTTAGGATTGGATCGGGATTGGCGCCCACTTTCAAGGCCGCTTCCTCCACCGCCGGATCTACGAAAACTCGCGATGTGCGCAACTCAACGAAATTGGTTCCCTGACGAAATTCGACTTCGACGTCGGCCGGTTTGGCGCCCGTTCGAAAACTGGTATCACCCGACTTCTTCAGCCCATCCCAAAGTAACAAGTTCGCTTTGTTTGTCGCTTTGACCTTCCTCGCCAAAACTTCTCGATTAAAGAACGCGTTCAACGAGGGCAATTGACTTGAGGCCAATCCGAACCGTCCGAATTCCTCGTCGCTCAAAATTCGATCAACGTTTACGCGCATCCCGACGGTTTGGTCCTCGCCTTTGGCCAAGGGCGCGTCCAGCGATAACTCACTCGGCTTGCGCACTCGAATCAGAACCGAATCATTCGTGGAAACCTGCAACTGCCTTGCGAGCGCCTCATTGATGAAAACGCCGTCCGGTGGAATTTGAAAATTCTGCGGCTGCGGCGCCAGCTTCCAAAAATGTTCATCCACGCCTAAAATCTGAATTTGATTCGCGCGCGTCCCGCCATCGCCATTCACCGCCGTCCCCGCCAATTGCAAAACTGACGCCGCTTCCTCAAAAGTTCTCGCCAAGGAAGGGGTGAAAAAACGATCTCCACTGGCAACTGCTTGTTCCGTTCGGCCCAACCGCGCGAGCGCCATATCCTTCAAACTTTCCCGCACCGAATCACCCACCACCAAAGCCCCGATCAACACCGCCGCGCTAACGGCTGCGCCGAGAATCGCTCCAAGATGCGAACGCGCGTGATAAGCCAAACTGCGGCGACTAAGTGTAAGGAGGGTCATCGCGGCAGGTTCGCTGGCTGAAGGCGACCGTTGCAAAGTTCCAGCACCCGGCTCATCCGCGTGGCCAGGCCTGGAGAATGGGTAACGGTGATCAACGCGACTTTTTCTTCGCGATTCAGTTCCACCAACAAATCCGCTAGGTTCCCCGCGCTTGCCTGATCCAGCGCCCCCGTGGGTTCATCCGCCAAAAGCAACTTCGGCTGATTGATGAGCGCGCGCACCACAGCCGTTCGCTGACGTTCCCCTCCCGAAAGTTGCGCTGGCCGATGCCCCATGCGCTCTCCCAAGCCAACCCGCTTCAACAACAGTTCCGCCCGCGCCCCCGCATTCCCATTTTGCGAGTTGCCATCAGCTAACGTCGGCACCAGCACATTTTCCAACACCGAACATTGCGGCAGCAAATGGTGCCCCTGAAAAATAAATCCGATGCGCTGATTGCGCACCTTCGCCAGCTCTTTGTCATCGAGCGCTGTTAAATCCTGCCCGTCCAAAAAAACTTTCCCCGTCGTCGGACGATCCAGCGACCCAATTAAATTCAGCAACGTGCTCTTGCCCGACCCAGAGGGCCCTACAATCGCCACCGATTCCCCCGGTCGCACCTCAAAATCCACGCCCGACAAAATTTTTAACGGTGCAGCGCCCGCGGCCGGTGTAAATTCCTTGGAAACCCCGGAGAGCTGCAAAAGCAACGGCTCAGCCATGCGCGAATTATAGCCCGGGTCCTCTAACTTTGGGAGAGCCGTTTTTTTGGCGCCTCAAAAAGCATCGAGTGCGCCTCCCGCAATATCCCCGGAATTCGCTCCTTGAACGGACTCTTCGCCACCGTCGATTCCCATTTCGAATCCAATCTCGCCGGCACAGTCGAAGCATTTTCCCCTGGAAACCAATGATCCGCCTGCCCCAGCAAATTGTAACGCATCTTCCCCCAATCCACCAAATCCAGTCCCTTTGCGTAAACCCACAACCGCACGATCTCCGTAATATTCACCTCGCCCGGAACGTCGGTGTAATTCGGCAACCCCTCCGAATAACGCTTCCGAAAATCCGGCCCGATCACACGATCAATCTCTGCTTCCAACCGCGCCACAATCGGTGGAATCAACTTCGCCATGTCATCATAAAAATCCAACGCCTTCACGTGCTCATCAAAATCTGATGGCCGCGCTGCGCCAATGCTCAACGTATGAACCTCCGGACGGCTCAAACAATAAAGGTCATTAAAAATCATCGGGCTCAACGGCGTGCACAAATCCACCAGCTTTTGTGGCGGTGAATACAGTTTCCCGCCCTTGTCATTCGGGCTGATGATGAACAACCCTATGTCCTTCCGCGCCGCTTCCTCCACCGTCGCCCAATTCAAATCATTCACGAAATACCAGTGAACATTCATGTAATCGAAATCACCCTCGCGCACCGCATCTAAAATAATATCCGTCGTCGCGTGTGTGGAAAAACCGACAAACCGGCAACGCCCCTCCTTCTGCAACTTGCGCGCCTCCTCCAAACATCCGCCCTTCTTCAGTGAATCATGAAGATGCCCGCGATTGTTGACGCCATGCAGCGAAAGCAAATCGACATAATCCAGCCCGAGATACTTCAATGACGTCTCGAAAGTTTTCCGAAAATCCCGCGCATCCGGAGCCGGCGCCACCTTCGTCTGCACAATCATCTTTTCCCTCGGCAACTTCGGGAGCAAACGCCCCAACTGCATTTCCGAAGTGCCATATCCACGCGCCGTCTCGATATGATTGATCCCCACTTCCAGCGCCCGCAAAATCGTCGCCTCCAGATTCCGCTGATTCTCAGGTGGGATCTCGCTCAGCGGCACATCCTGCCATTTATGCTGATACCTCATGCCCCCGCACGTGAACACAGGCATCTGCAACTCCGTTTTCCCAAACCGCCGATATTTCATCGGCGCGGAGTATGAAATCCCAGCCAGGAATTGAAAGTTGAAACCACCAATTTTGCGCCGCGTGCCGACGCAAAAATATTTTCCATTCAGTTCCCTTGCAAAGAGCGCTACCTTCTCGGCCCTGTTTACAAACGGAGGTTATGACCAAAACAATTGAAAAATCGCCCGCGCCCATTTCAGCGGGGTCTGCATCGAAATTACCTACCGTCCTGCTTCGGCCCGGCGAAGCCGATCGTCTCGTCGCCGGACACCCCTGGGTCTATCAAGGAAACATTCTGCGCATTACTTCACCCGCCGAAGACGGTTCCCTCGTGCAAGTGAAAGATCACCGCCAGCGCCTGATCGGCGTCGGCGTCTTTAATTCCAAAAGTAAAATCCACGTCCGCCTCCTCGACACGGAACGTGCCGAACTCGACGAAGCCTTCTTCGAAGAACGCCTCCGCGAAGCCATTGCCCTCCGCCAAAAGCATCTTCCCGGCGCCTCCTCCTATCGCGTCGTTAACGCCGAAAGCGATTTTCTGAGTGGCTTGATCGTCGATAAATACGAAGACACTCTCGTCTTGCAAACATCTTCCCTCGGCATGGACCAACGAAAGCCCCTCATCGTTTCCGCTCTGCAAAAACTTCTCAAACCCCGCGCCATTCTCGAACGCAACGACATGGCCTCCCGTAAATTCGAAGGCCTTCCCGAAGTCACCGGCCTCCTCGCCGGCGAAGCTGCTGGTGAAATCACAATCAATTTAAACGGCATCAAAATCCCGCTCGACCTCCAGGGCGGCCACAAAACCGGCTATTATCTCGATCAACAGGTGAACTATCGCCTCGTCGCCGACCTCACGCGTGGCGCCAGCGTGCTCGATTGCTTCTGCTTCCTCGGCGGCTTCACCCTCCACGCCGCCCGCGCTGGCGCGGATCGCGTCCACGGCCTGGACCAAAGCGCCGACGCCATCACCATGGCCACGCGCAATGCCCAACTCAACAACGTCGCCGAAAAATGCACGTTTGAAGCCGCCAACGTTTTCGACTGGCTTAAAGCTCAAACCTCCCCCGGCCCTCACGAAAAGGTTGTCCCCCGCTATGACGTGATCATTCTCGATCCGCCCTCGTTCACGCGAAATCGCGCCAGCATCCCCGACGCCCTGCGCGGCTATAAGGAAATTCACCTCCGCGCCCTCAAACTCCTAAAACGCGGCGGCACCCTCGCCACCTTCTGTTGCTCCCACCACATCGACGCGCAACTATTCCAGAACGTCATCCTCGACGCCGCCTACGACGCCCGCAAACTCCTCCGCAAAACCGCCACCTACACCCAATCCCCCGACCACCCCATTATCCCCACCATCCCCGAAACCGAATATTTAAAAGGTTACGCCTTCGAATTAGTGCGTTAAAGCAGGTGGTGGAACTCCTCGCGCCGCGAGGAGTAGCGCCGCGCAGAGCGGCGCAATTTTCAACCAGACGTATTCAAACGCCAAGACTCCTTCCCAACACTCACAGACTTTGCTACCAAACGCCCATGCCGCCCAGCGCCCACGCCCCGCAAAATCCGCAGGGAGGCGCTGTCTCCATCCGCGACCTCCGCCGAAATTTCGGCTCCGTCAAAGCCCTCGACGGGGTTAACCTCGAAATCGCCGCCGGCGAGTTCTTCGCGCTCCTCGGCCCCTCCGGCTGCGGCAAAACCACCCTCCTCCGCATCCTCGCCGGCCTTGATCAACCCGATTCCGGCGCCATCCTTCTCGACGGCAAAGAACTGAACGCTCCCGCTCACGAACGCCCCATCAACACCGTCTTCCAATCCTACGCCCTCTTCCCGCACCTCACCGTCCGCGAAAACATCGCCTTCGGCCTGCGCATGAAAAAACGTCCCGCCGCCGAAATCATCCGCCGCGTCGATGCCATGCTGAATCTCGTCGAAGTCTCACCGCTCGCCACCCGCAAGCCCTCCGAGATTTCCGGCGGCCAAAGACAACGGGTCGCCCTCGCCCGCGCTCTTATCAACGAACCACAAGTCCTCCTCCTCGACGAACCCCTCGCCGCCGTCGATCAAAAACTCCGCAAACAACTTCAAACCGAACTCAAATCCCTCCAACGCCGCCTCGGCCTCACCTTCATCTACGTCACCCACGACCAGGAAGAAGCCCTCAGCCTCAGCGACCGCCTCGCCATCCTAAATCAAGGCCAAGTCAAACAAGTCGGAACCCCCCGCGAAGTTTACGATCATCCGCAAAGTCGCTTCGTCGCCGAATTCATCGGCCACTGCAACTTCATCGAAGCCCAAATCACCGAAGCCGGCGCCCAAACCAGCTTCGGAACCCTCCCCATCAAAACTCCCAAACGCGGCCCAGCCACCCTCTATTTCCGCCCCGAAAAAGTCCAAATCACCAACACCGGCTTCCCCGCCGAAATCTTGGACATCACCTTCATCGGCGCCGAAGCCATGCTCACGATCCGCTGCGGAAACGAACAACTAAAAGTCACCACCCGCGAACGCTTCACCCCCGGCCAAAAGACCTTCCTTCACATTCCGATTCAAGCGGTAGGCGTCTTTTAGAGGCAAAATTTGCCCCTGAGTTTCCTGTCGGTTTAGTGCGTAGAAATACTGATTGCGCATAGGGGCGATGCGATCCATTTTTGCGACGTGACATTCCGAAAATTGCTCATTTTGTCGCTAGTGGGCGCTTTCGCGCTCTGTCCACTCGGCCAGGCCGCCAACGGTCCAAACTCCACCTCTCCTGACCTCAATTCCCAACTCCAATTAACCGCGCCAACTTCCTCGATCCAACCCGATGGAATCGGCGAAGGTTTTCTAAAAGGAACACGCCAGATTGAGCTATCGATGGGAGCCGGTTTCGGCATGCGCGATCTCGCCGGCGTGCTTAATCATGATCTTGCCGTCGTCTCGATTCGCTACGGCTGGACCTTGAGCGGACTAATCGGCAGGGATCGCTGGTATCGCGGAAATTGGGAATTGGTCGGTGAATTATTCGGTGGCGGCCAATATAATCCCGACGCTGCCTACGTCATCGGCGTTACGCCGCTTCTTCGTTATACGGTTGCCACAGGATCACGATGGCTGCCATTTGCCGAAGGTGGCTTCGGCCCTTCCTTCACCGACATCAGCGAGCCGGACCTAAGCAGCAGATTCGAATTCAACATCCAAGGCGGAGTTGGGACTCATTATTTTTGGAGCGACCGCCAGGCAATCACCTTTCAGATCCGTTACCTCCATCTATCCAACGCTGGTTTCGAAAGACCCAACATCGGCGTCAACACCGGCTTCTTCCTCATCGGCACAACCTGGTTTTTCTAACCCATTAGGATCATGGGAGTGGTGGAGCTCCTCGCGCCGCGAGGAGTAGCGCCGCGTTCAGCGGCGCAATTTTTAATTCCTCAAGGCCGCGCGGAAATCTCCAACATCCGATCAATCGGCAACCGCGCCCGCGCAATAATCTCGGGCGACAACTCAACGCGCGGCTGCAACGTCTCCATGCAATTATAAAGCTTCTCAAGCGTATTCATCTTCATGAATTTGCACTCATTGCACCGGCAATTATCCGTTGGCGCCGGGATAAATTCCTTGTCTGGGCACTCCTTCTTCAACCGATGCAACATCCCCGCCTCCGTCGCAATGATGAACACCCGCGACGGATGACTCCGGCAATAATGAACCATTTTTTCCGTCGAACAAACTTCATCCGCCAACATCCGCACCGCCTTCGTGCACTCCGGATGCGCCACCAGCGGCGCTCCTGGAAACTCATTGCGAATCCGCAAAATCGAAGCATGCGTCCACTCCACATGCACATAACAATTCCCCTTCCAAAGCTGCATCGGAATCCCCGTCTGCTCGATCACCCACGACCCCAGATTTTCATCCGGCACGAACAACAAATCCTTCCCCTTCGGCGCCGCTTGCACAATCTTCACCGCATTCCCGCTCGTCACGATCACATCCGAAAGCGCCTTCACCTCCGCGCTGCAATTGATATACGCAATCGTCCAAAAATTCGGATTCGTATCCTGCAACGCCTTCAACTTCGGTGCCGGGCAACTCGCCTCCAACGAACACCCCGCGTCCTTATCCGGCAAAATCACGATCTTACTCGGATTCAAAATCTTGGCCGTTTCCGCCATGAAATGAACCCCGCAAAAAACGATCACCTCCGCGCTCGTCTTCGCCGCCATCTGCGAAAGCCCCAGCGAATCCCCCACATAATCCGCCACATCTTGAATCTCCGGCACTTGGTAATTATGCGCCAGGATGACCGCATTCAGCTTCTTCTTCAGCGCAAGAATATCCTTCGAAAGCGAATCAAGCCGCGCCGGCGGAACCAGTTGCACCGTCTCAAACCGGTCAATCCCCTGTGGCTGAACCTCCGTCAATTCAATCATGCTCCAGCCTATTCCCCGCCCAACGCCCCGTCAATTCTCCGCCAACGTTCCAAGCCTCGTAGCGCAGACTTCGAGTCTGCTGTATCGCCGATTTCCAATCGGCCTGCCTTGGAAGCCCAAAGCTGTAGGGCCAGAAATCACGCCCACACCTTTAGAAATGCATCCTGCTCCCATGGTAACGTATCAAGATATGCTCGCCCCAACCCCTCGAGATTTCACCCTCACCTTAAAATGGGGCTGAGCGGATTATCCGTATTTTTACCTATTTCCATACCCGTGAAACCCTGAAATACTTTTTATTGTGGGCGAGGATGCGGATTTCAAAAAGCGCGAGGCGGATATACAAAAGTGCCGCGAGGAAATCTCCGCCCTGCAAGAGCGCATCAAGCGATTAGTGACCAAACGCAATCCGCCACCGCCTTCCGACCCGAAGCCCGATCACAAAATCCCGCCTCGCCGAAACCCATAGCGTCCCACATTCGACTCCTCCGAATCGTTCTCGTCAAATGGCCTTTACACCGTGAAAGCCCAATGACACGATTTTCCCGCAATATGAAGCGATTTTTGCCCTTGGCTTTGCTTTGCCTGTTGATCACAGGCTGCGCCTCCTCATCCCTCACCAACCTCACTCCGCGCCAACAGACCCGCAACGCCAACGGCCTTTATCCCGTCGAAGTCATGTGGGACAGCAAACAAGCCACCATCGTCTCCAACACCATCCAGGGTTTTGTCATCATTGGCGAAGACGCCTACCCGATGCAACGCAGCCCGATGCTCGCCAATCGCTGGGAAACCGTCCTGCCCGTCCCCGCCGATAAAGACTTGCTCAACTACCGCTTCCGTTTCAACTACGAAGTTCTGCGCATTCCCACCCGCCGTGGCGGCAACGTCTGGTCCGCGCCGTTCCAGATGCAGATCGTTGATCGCTAAGCTCAACTCCAAACGTGATCGACTTCATCAAACGCGCCGCGGATGCCATCCTCCACATGGATCGCCACATGGGCGACCTCGTCGAGAAAATGGGCCCATGGATTTACGCGCTCCTTTTCCTGATCATCTTCTGCGAAACCGGCCTCGTCGTGACACCCTTCCTCCCCGGCGATTCACTCCTCTTCACCATCGGCGCCCTCTGCGGCGTCGGCGCCATGAACATCGCGGTCGTCCTCGCGCTGCTCCCCTTCGCCGCCATCATCGGCGACAACGTCAACTATTGGATCGGCTTCCGCATCGGCCCCAAAGTCTTTCGCAGCCAAAACCGATGGCTCAACAAACATCACCTCGACCGCACCAGCGAATTCTACACCACCTACGGCGGCAAAACCCTCATCATCGCCCGCTTCATCCCCATCGTCCGCACCTTCGCTCCGTTCGTCGCCGGCATCGGACGAATGGCCTACACCCGCTTCATCGGCTACTGCGTCGCCGGTGGCCTCCTTTGGATTTGGGGCGTCACCCTCCTCGGCTACTGGTTCGGCAACCGCGACTTTGTCAAAAAGAACTTCGGCATCGTCATCATCGCCATCATCGTCATCTCCATCATCCCCGCCGTCATCGAAATCCTAAAAGTCCGAATGGCCAAAAAACAGCCATAACTCAAAGAAAAAGACGCGTGGTGGAAATTCTCGCGCTGCGAGAAGCAGCGCCGCGTCCAGCGCGCAATTGTGATAAAAAAGGTAGGGCATCGCTGTCCTCAGCGCGCCGCCTCGTAATATTCATAGAAGACGAGGTAACGAGACTCTGCTTCTCGTTCGATTCGGATTGCTCAACATTGCCGTGCGATTCTATTGGCGTGGAACCTCCTCAACGTACGTCGCCGTTCCAATCACTTCCACCGTGCAGCCCAATCCAGTAACGCGAATGCCTCCCATTCCTTCGTAGAACTCCAAGAATAACTCTGTCGTCCCTCGCGCATCAAAAGGGATCGGAACAAGACCTTCGTGTCGTTGATTTCCAACCTGCACATAACCGCCCCACAGATCCCACGGGAGTTCGGGGCCAGACGAAGAAGTCGAAACAACATCACGAATGAGGATTTTGATCTCTTGAATCCATCCGCTTCCGGCTTCGACACCCGGCATCCCTTCCGACTTGTGAACGTACGCGGGTTGGAAATGAGCGACGAAGTCACTTCCGACCCGCGAAACCGATACCAGTTTGGAATCGTGAAACTCAATCACACTATTCACAAAGCCAGCTTCGCGTGATCATCCCATTCCGCAATCCGAAGTCTTCGCGATCTTTGATCGCCCTCTCCGCCTCCCCTTTCGCGTATTCCGCGTATTTCGCGGTAAACCTCCCAATCCCCACTCTAAACTCAAATGACCACGCTCACGTTCAATTTAGTAGCAGCCGAGGTAACGAGGCTTTAACTCAAATTTCGCCGAACTCTGATTGCCTCTTCGATTTGCCCCAAACCAAAACCGCGGAAACCACCATAGCGATGAAGGCGAAAAGAAACGCGTAAACTGACACTGGAAATGTGAACATACGCGGCCCAGCGTAAATCTCAGTTTGGGGATTCCAATCTGGCGCCGAGCGAAATCCCATAATTCCAACCGTTCCCAGACAGCTCTTCGTAAACCATACGTGGTCATCAACCCGAGGGACTGTTTGACCGACGGCTTCAACCCAATAGACAACCTGCCCATTGCATTTAGGCAACGAGGACACGAGGCAAAAGAAAAGGATGACAGCCCTAAAAAACATGGTCGGAAAATATTTTCCTCCCACAGCATAGAAATGCAAGTCAATCGTCTTCCGCGCTATCCGCGTGATCCGCGGTCACTCCTTTTCGTTCGCGCTTGCGTCACGCTACTCTGTATTCCCAGCTTCCATTCGCTAGACCCTAATCCGCCATCGCCTTCTTCATCGCCTCCAACAAATCCGCATAAGCCTCATAAGCCTTAAACTGCGGAAACTGATCCTTAATCGCCTGCGGCGCATGAAAAAGAAAACCCACATCCGCCTCCCCCAACATCGCGGTATCATTAAATGAATCCCCCGCCGCGATCACCCGATACTCCAGCGATTTCAAAGCCGCCACCGCCTTCTGCTTTTGATTCACCTGCCGCAGTTTGTAATTCACCACCCGCCCATCCGCGACCTCCAGCGCATGACAAAACAACGTCGGCCACCGCAACTGCCGCATCAAAGGCTGCGCAAACTCCGAAAACGTATCCGACAAAATGATCACCTGCGTCAGCGACCGCAACTCCTCCAAAAACTCCAAAGCGCCATCCAACGGCCGCAACGTCCCAATCACCTTCTGAATATCCGCCAACTTCAACCCATGCTGATCCAGGATCTTCAACCGCCCCCGCATCAACACATCATAATCAGGAATATCCCGCGTCGTCAGACGCAACTCCGGAATCTTCGTCGCCTCCGCAAAGGCGATCCAAATCTCCGGCACCAACACCCCTTCCAAATCCAAAGTAACAATCGAAGCTTTCACGGCGCGCGAGTCTTCCCAAAACCTTGGGCGCTGTCCAGAAGTTGTCCCGATCACTCTCCAATACGCAATTTGGCCGCTCTCGCCTTAAGCCAATCAGCATCGCTAAGGATCATCGTTTGATCGAAAAGTTTCCGGGCATCCGCGAATTTTCTCTGCGCGTTCCTAATCTGGCAAAGATAGAATAATGCAAACGCCTTTTGCTCCTGATGTGGAGCCGATTCAAGGCGAGGCAGAAGCAATGGAAGCGCCTCGTCATGTCGCCCTTGTTCAACATAAACCCCACCCAAGACAGCTTTGATGCTTTCATTTTGCGGCTCCAGTTCCAAAGCGCGCTTTAGCCAAAGCTCCAGGAGATCAAGGTGATCGAGTTGTCCTTCGTAAAGACTGTAGCTTGCAAAAGCGTCAATGACCTGAACTTTATGACTTGCGGGTAAATCGCTGGAATAGCGCTTCTCACAAAGAGAAATCGCGTCATTCCAAAGTCCTCCTTCTGCGCAGATGTGAATTCTGGCTGCAATTAATGCCGTCCGCACATTCAATGAAAAATGGCTTTCGTCAATCGCGAGAGCCTTAATCGCAGATGCCGATTCCCCGGCCTTCGATAAATAATATGCCTTCACATAAATGAGCCAACGATCATCTGGAGATTTTTCCAAAGCTTTCTCTACGAACCGAACTTTCTCTGCGTCGTCGGCGTTATTGAACGCTTCTGAGTATATAGGATGCCTGGCGTTGTTTGCGGCCTTGCTGGCCTTCGCCATTTCCTTAAAGCCCATTTGAATCGGAGATTCCATAACTTTCGGTGAATCGAGGATCAAGGGCTCGCGTATAAGTCGGCGCGCGGAGTTTGCGGTGTATAAAGAAGATCCGGTGAGGAATATTCCAATCAAAATGGGAACGAATCCACCGACTTCAGGCTCCATTTTTACAAAGACAAAAAAGGCCAACACGGCAAGGGAAATTGCTGCAATGGCGGCGAGGATAAAACTGAAGATCTGAAGCGCCTTTCCAATCCGGGCCACTGATTCGGCCGGCTTCGGGCGGTCAGAAAATCGCATTGGGAACAACGTTTTTAAGACGAGCATTCCATCATTTGCATAGCGAGCTGAACCATATTCAAAATGATAAGGCAAAATTGATTGCAGAAGGACAAACGCGTTTGCCCAAAAGAAAATCCCCGGAAACGTCTTCAAGTTTGGCGACACGTCAGCCGTGAAACAGAAAATTAAGATGAGGATCATCGCTGCGAGGCTGACAAAGGGGCCGGCGAGAACGACAAGGATATATCGGGCTTGCGTGTATCGCGGACTGTTCCCGAAGAGAGTCATTCCGCCAAACGGAAACCGATGGATCACCCAGGGAAATCCCAAAGCCTCCTTGGACCACACAGGCGCTCCGTAACCCAACAAGATTCGGACATTTTCAAAACCAAATAGGCGAGCGGTGACCGCGTGTCCGAGTTCGTGCGGGATGGTCAGAAGCCATTCAGTCAGCCAAAATATTCCGAACAACGCCATGGGACTTTCCAAAGCCGGACGCCCCATGAAAAAATTGGAACAGACACTAATCATCGTCGCCCCGGCAAAGAGCCCATAATATAACCAGTTGTTGGGGGAACGTCGCATTTGAGACGCCTCTATTTAATAGGCAGAACCGACTACTTGTCGCGCCGATAATCAGCTATTGAATGCGGCGCTCCGCGCCGATTTTGAATCCACTCTACGCGATCAAATCCTTAAAACCTCGCGCAAATCCCTTCGTGTAGATCATTTCAGTCTGTCTTATTTTCCGTCCCCTTATTCGCGTATTCCGCGTATTTCGCAGTCAATTAAATCCGAAATATTCTTATTTAAAACTTTGCAAGCATTCACACGCATGCCAGCTTACATCCCAGCAGGCCAGAAAAGCCGACCATTCGCCTCGCGACGTGCGGGTGGGAATCGCCAGCGGACGATTCGGAAGCCAAAGAGCTGTTGCCTGAAATTTGCTCCCACCCGGGACCAAACTTCATCCAACCCAAACCAGCGCCAGCATCGCGACTCGGCGCGTCTGCTCTCCAACTTCCATCTGCGTTTGCCTTTCAGCCTGCCAGAAAGGAACAACATGATTTGGATCGAGCAACAGCGAGGAAAGGAACGAGGCGCTGCCGCCGATTCCAATTACCAAGAGAAAGAACCCAACGAACCCGCCCTGGAAATAAATTTTCCAGAAACAGAAAACCGGTGTCCGACTCTGTCACTCCAACAATTCAAACCCGCGCAAAACCCGTGGAAAACCGGTGAGTCACCAATTGAAACCGGTTATTCCGATCCAAAACCCGCTCACTCCTCGTCCACGCCGTCCGCTCCTCTCAACGAAAAACCAAAAAATCACCCGCCCGCAAACGAGATGGAAGATTTTTCCCATTAAGTTAAAGTTCCGCGCCATGGATAAGGATCGCGTAGCAGAAATCTTGATCGAGATCGGCGTCTTGCTGGAATTGAAAGGCGAAAACCCCTTCAAAACCCGCGCCTACGCCAACGCTGCGCGAACGTTGGAACAGTTAGGCGAATCGTTGGAGAAGGTCATCGCCGAAGATCGCCTGGGCGAAATCAAAGGCATCGGCTCAGCTCTCCAACAAAAAATCACCGAATTAGCCACCACCGGCCGCCTCGCCTATTACGAAGAACTGAAAGCTTCGCTCCCTGAAGGGTTGATGAAGATGATGGATATTCCTGGCTTGGGACCGAAAAAGGTAAAAGCTCTTTACGAGAAACTAAAGATCGCCTCGATGGAGCAATTGGAAGCCGCCTGCAAAGAAGGAAAGGTAGCCGTGCTCGACGGCTTCGGCGAAAAAACCCAGGCCAAAATCCTGGAAGGAATCGCCTTCCGAGGCAAATACGCCTCACGCCATCATCTCTATAAAGCGCTGGCCCTTTCAGAGCCAATTTTGGAAGCCCTCCGCTCGCATCCCTCCGTTATCCGTTGCAGCCCCGCCGGCAGCGTCCGCCGAAACAAGGAAGTCATCGGCGACGTCGATTTCCTGGTGTCCTCAAAAGAGCCGCTCGCCGTCATCGATTTTTTCACACAATTGCCCGGTATCATCTCCACCAGCGCCAAAGGCGACACCAAAGCGAGTGTCATTCTGGAAGGCGGTGTCCAAGCCGATTTGCGAGTCGTGAGCGATGCCGAATTTCCCTTTGCCCTAGCGTATTTCACCGGCAGCAAAGAGCACAACATCGTCATGCGCCAGCGCGCCATCCAGCGCGGCCTTCGTTTGAACGAATACGGCCTGTTCCGTTCCACCGAAGAAACCCGCGATCCCACATTGCGCGTGGATTGCGCAACCGAAGACGATATTTTCGCCGAGTTAGGCTTGGCCTATGTGGCTCCGGAATTGCGCGAGGATCAAGGCGAGTTTATCGCCGCAGAAGCAGGTAATCTACCGCGCTTGGTCGAGTGGACCGAACTAAAAGGATCACTCCACAATCACACAAATTGGAGCGACGGACGCGGCACCATCGATGACGTGGCCAACGGCATGGAAGCCCTCGGCCTGGCCTATTGGGCGATCACCGATCATTCAAAATCCTCCATCCAAGCCTCCGGTCTGCAACCCTCGCGTGTGCGTGAGCAGATTGCCGCGGTGCAATTGGTGAACAAGCGCCTCGAAGACGAAGGCGCCGAATTGCGCCTGCTCACCGGCACCGAAGTGGACATCCTCACCGAAGGCCGCCTCGATTTCGAAAACGATTTGCTGAGCGATCTGGAAGTCGTCGTCGCCAGCGTCCACCAGGGCTTCACGCAAAACGAAGCCGAGATGACCAAGCGCCTGATCCGCGTGGCCGAAAATCCTTTCGTGCACATGCTTGGACATTTAACCGGACGTCTCTTGCTGGAGCGCGAAGGTTACAAGATCAATCAGCACGCCGTCATCGATGCCTGCGCTGAAACCGGCACCTGGATTGAACTAAACGCCAGCCCCTATCGCTTCGATATGGATTGGCGCCTCTGGAAATACGCCAAAAGCAAAGGCGTAAAATGCGTGATCAACTGCGACGCCCATCGCAACGAACACGCCGATTTCCTCCGCCTCGGCGCCGGCATCGCCCGCAAAGGCTGGCTGACGAAAGACGACGTCATCAACACGCTGCCATTGGAAGCACTGAAAAAGGCTCTCGCCCAAAAACGCCAACGACTGAAGTAATGCCGGCCACCCTCGCAGAATTGCTCGCCCGATCCGAGCCTGTGCTGGCGCTCGCGCCGATGCAGGACGTCACGGACTTGCCTTTCATGCGCCTCATGGCCCGCTACGGCGGCCCCGACCTTTTCTACACCGAATATTTCCGCGTCCACGGCACCTCGAATTTGGAGAAACCAATCCTCCGCTCTATCACCGAAAACGACACTGGCCGTCCCGTCATCGCGCAAATGATCGGCAATGACATTCCCGCCCTCGTTCGCACTGCCCGGGAATTGCAAAACCATCCCGTCGCCGCCATCGATTTGAACCTCGGCTGCCCCGCGCCCATCGTCTATCGCAAATGCGCCGGCGGCGGACTTCTCCGCGAACCCAAGCGCGTCGATTCCATCCTCGGCGCCTTGCGCGAAGCCATCTCAATTCCCTTCACCGTCAAAACCCGCATCGGCTTCGACGATTCCTCCGTCTTCGAAGAATTGCTTCCCATCTTTGCCAAGCATCAAATCGATCTGCTCACCATCCATGCCCGAACCGTTTTGGAAATGTATCGCAGCGAAGTCCACTACGAATTCATCGCCCGCGCCGTCCAGGAATTGGCTTACCCCATCCTCGCCAACGGCAACGTCTATTCCGCCGCCAAAGGCGAAGAGATTCTGCAAACCACAGGAGCGCGTGGCCTAATGATTGGTCGTGGCGCCATCCGCAATCCCTGGCTTTTCCCCCAAATCCGCCAGCATCTGCGTGGCGAGGAATTATTCGTCCCACGCGGCCAGGACGTGCTCGCCTATCTGCGTGATCTCTTCGAAGCCACCAAGCCTACCCAGGATTTCCGCGAAGCCGCGCAAGTCCAAAAAATGAAGAAATACACCAACTTCATCGGCATCGGGGTCGATGCGGAAGGCCAATTCCTACACGAGATTCGCCGTGTTTCAACCGAATCCGAGTTCTTCCAAGTGTGCGAGGACTTTATGGACCACAACGACCCAATGCCCTTGGAACCTTTCGCCATCCAGCTTGCCGAGCGAGACGTCTTGGCCGGCGAACACCGCTAACACGGTCGCACCGCCAGCAACTTCAGTTGCAGCCGAGTCGTGCCTTTGTAGAAGTTGAGCTCAGGTATGAACGCAAAATCGAACGCCCCGGGCGGTAGTTCCGAAGCATTAAACCAAATGACATCAAGCCGCCCTGAGGCATCAGCGACTTGAAAACGAGCATGCTTCTCATCCGCACCCATGCGGCGTATCTCACTAGCCAGTCGAACATTTTTGGCAACTAGTTGAATCTGCAAGTTGCCGTTTCCAAAAGGCCCAAGCCGCTGCAAAGCCGTGATGGACTCCATCGTTAACTCACCAAGCTTCACCTCAGCATCAAGACGAAGCGTGCGCTGGAGCGCGAACGAATCAAGACGCGTGCGCGCGGTCTCGTTGAAACGTTCACGGAATAACGGAACATTATCCGGCGCCAATGAAAGCCCCGCCGCCATCGCATGTCCGCCGTGACGTTCGAGCAAGTGCGCGCATTCGCGAAGCCCGGCCGCGAGATCAAAGCCTTCAATACTGCGCCCCGAACCACGCCACTGCGAACCATCGCTGCCAATGATGACGGTAGGCCGATGAAACTCCCGCTGCACGCGCGACGCAACAATCCCAACGACGCCGACGTGCCAGCTCTCATTCGCTTCGACAATGGCAAAGTGATTGAGTGGGTCAAAGCTCGCCCGCACCACCTCAAGACATTCATCCGCAATGCGCTTTTCAAGCTCCTGTCGCTCGCGGTTCTGCTGATCCAATTTGGCCGCAATCTCCCGCGCCTCGCCCATCTCCCTGGCCCGCAACAAATCCAACGCAGCCATCGCATGCTCCAGCCGGCCCGCCGCATTCATGCGCGGCGCAAGCTGAAACCCGACTTCGTAAACGCCCACCGAATCTTTGATGGCGGCAACTTCCTTCAAAGCCATCAAGCCAGGGCGAGGCGTCTCGCAAAGGCGTTTCAACCCAGCAGAAACCAGGATGCGATTCTCCCGCTGCAACGGCACAAGATCAGCGATGGTTCCGAGCGCTACCAAATCAAGAAGATGGCGAAGGTCATATTCGGCAGCGGCCGGCCAGTTCAACTCGCGCAAGCGTTTCGTGAGAGCATGCGCGAGTTTAAAGGCGAGCCCCGCTGAACAAAGTTCCCGCGAATGATCGCCGCGCTGAGGATTCACAATCGCCCGAGCCGGCGGCAGCGGAGCCGCCACCTGGTGATGATCAAGAACAATCACTTGAACATCCCGCTTCGAAAGAGCCGTAATCGCCTCGGTGGATGTGGAACCGCAATCAACCGCAAGCAGAAGGCGAGCATTCGTTTGGGCAAGCGCGCGCTCAGCAGACTCAAGATTGAGTCCATAACCATCCTCCATGCGATGCGGAAGAAACGCCTTCGCCTTCCATCCAAAATGCTCAAAAACCTCCAGAAGAATCGCAGTCGCTGTAACCCCATCGACATCGTAATCGCCAAAGATAACCAGCTCTTCCTTCCGCGCATGAACTTCCAACAATGCCGCCACAGCTTCGTTCATATCTGGAAGCAGGAAAGGGTCAGAAAGTTGTTTAAGCTTGGGCGAGAGAAACAGTTCCGCATCCGCTGGCGTGATCAAACCGCGATTCACCAGGCAGCGCCCCACAATCGGCGCCAAACCCAACGAGCGCGCAATTTCCGTCGCGGCAAAAGTCGGTTCAGCGACAGACCACCGTTGAGAAACGATATAAGGGGCAGCGGCCATTCGGAGGGTGATATAACTGGCGCTGACTATTCGTGCAACGATTTCGGCTCGGGCATCATGAGCGAAACGATGATCGTGGGGATGAAGAGGAACCCCGCGCCGAGCAACGCGACCCGGAAGTCGCCCGGTTTGGAAACGAGCCCGAAATAAATGGTGCCGAACGCGGCGGCGACACGCCCAATATTATAACAGAAACCAGCCCCAGTAGTGCGGAGGAGCGTGGGAAAAAGCGGCGGCAAATACATGGTGAAAAGGCCGAACATACCGGAGAAGAAACCGATGATCGGCGTGAGCCAGATGAGTTCTTCGTGCGTGCGTGGCTTGTAGTAGCAAAGAATGAAGCCGAATACGAAACCAACCGACATCAACGCGATCGCACGGCGATAACCGACACGCTTGGCCAGCCATCCGGAAAAAAAGTTCCCAAAAATCGAAATGCCGATGATCAGGAAAAAGGTCAGAGTGACGACGTTCTTTTTTTCTTCCGGACTCAATCGGGCGACGCTTGGCAAATAACGCATGTATTGCGTGTTCCAAAACATGAAGCCCCACCAAGCGGTCAGCGAACAGGCGCAAACAACAATCGTGAGCAGCGTCGTGCGCAGGACCTCACCTTGAAACAGCTCAAGAATTCCAGGATCTTTTCCAGCCTTCTTTTTAGCGGCGGACCATTCCTCTGGTTCGGGAACGGACTTGCGAATCCAAAAGACGAGCAGGGCAGGGAGGATGCCAACGAGAAAAACATTGCGGGGCCAGCCGCCTGTTTTATCGAGAACGGCGTTTGTCCCACACGCCAGCAAGACGCCGAGGTTGACACCCGTTTGCAGAACGGCAGCGATCCATGGCCGCCATTTCTTCGGCCACGTTTCAGAAAGCAGCGATGATCCGACCGCCCATTCTCCACCAATGCCGAGCGCCGCGACAAAACGGAAGATCATCAAATGCCACCAAGTTTGGGCAAAGTAGGAAAGGCCTGTGAAGATTGCGTAAGTAAGAATGGTTAACGAAAGAGCGCGGCTCCGGCCCAACAAATCGCCAAGGCGCCCGAAAAAGCCTCCGCCCAAAGCCCAACCGATCAGAAAGGCCGCTTGCACGTAGGCGCTGTATTTCGTGATCCGTGGATCAGTTTGCGCCGAGGCATGCACTAGTTCCATTACAAAAGGCGTCGCCACCAGCGTGTAAAGATGCATGTCGAGCCCGTCAAACATCCAGCCCAGCCACGCGGCGATGCCTGAGCGCTTCTGTTGGGAAGTTAATTCGCTGAGTGAGGTCGCTTCCGCTTTTTTCGAAACGGTGGATTCAACTGGGACAACAGGCGTGTTCATCGGCGCTCCAACTCTGTGGGTGATTCCGCATCATAGCGAACGTGCGACCCCCTGGGCAACGCCCTTTTCTAAATACCGGGATTTCTCTTTAAATGTTTCAGGGATACTCCCCATTTCGCGAGGTTTGCGAATTCGGTATCACTTGTTGATGAACGAAACGCCCCACGCGCGTCCTGTGATTTTGTTGGTGGATGACAATCCGCACGATGTCGTCCTGATCCGCTTGGCTTTCCGCAAAGTCGGCATCATCGACACCATTCAACTCGTCAAAGATGGCGGCGAAGCGATGCGTTATGTCAAAGGCGACGGCCTTTATGCGGATCGCATTCATTATCCGCCGCCGACGTTGCTGCTGCTCGATTTAAAAATGCCCGGCGCCAATGGATTTGAAGTCTTGAAGTGGATTCGCTCGCAGGAACATTTGAATTCTCTCGTCGTGGTGGTGATGTCGGGTTCGAAAGATGATGGCGATATCCATCATGCCTACGAACTGGGCGCTAATTCGTATCTGGTCAAGCCGACGAAGTTCGAAGATCTCGTGAAGATGATGGAATCGCTCAAGGACTATCGCAATTGGCGCGGCAAAAAACGTTCCGCACAGGAATTGGTTCCGGCGTGATGTAGATATTGAGGTTTGCCCCGCGCCTGCGGGCGAGGCCTAAACTTTGCCCCATTGCCGCATAAGCTGCATTGTCTTCTCAGCTTTCTCCATCGAACCGCCGTCGTATTCGACGATATACCATTCGGTGCCGCCCACGCTTTCGCAGGCTTTGAAAATCGCGGGCCAATTCAGATTATCATCCGCATCGCCGACCATTCCGCCCCGCTTATTCTTCGCGGAGGGTTTCACATGCACGCTCGCCGCGCGTCCCGGAAACTTATTCAGATACGCCACCGGATCGACTCCAGCAGAGCCCATGTGCCCAAGGTCGCATTGCATGATGACATCTTTGCTGGCGCGGTTGAAAAAGATATCCCAGACCGTGGAATCGCCGATCTTCCGAAACTCACCGGGATGACAATGAAACCCTGTGCGAAGACCTTCGGGTTTCAGCTTGGCGGCAATCTCGCTGTAAGTATCCGCCATCTCCTCGACCATTTTCTTATCCTTCTCGGCGTCGTCAGAGAATTTACCGAACAGACTCGGCGCAATCAGCCGGGTGTTGCCGATGATTTTTGCGAATTCAATCGCCTTCTCCCACGCATCGCCTTGCAAACCATTCAGCCGCGTGTGTGACCCGCAACACTTCAGGCCATTATCATCGAGCATTTTGCGAACTTCTTTCGCGTCCTGCGAAGGAAAGCCCGCGAATTCGACCCCTTTGTAGCCCCACTTCGCCAGTTGCGCGAGCGTGCCGGCGGCATCCTTCTTCAAATCGCTGCCCACCGTGTAAAGCTGAATCCCAATCGGAATTTTCTTCCCGCCATAATCTTCAGCGGCCAGTAAACTCGGCAAAGCCGCCGATGCTAGAAGGCCACCGGCGGAGGAACGAAGGAAATGACGGCGTGAGATTTGCGGCGTGTTCATAAATAGGGTTCGGAAATCGATAACAAAATCGCATTTCGTTTTCCACCTGAATCGCGCAATTTCTTATCCCTTCTCGAAAATGATCTCGTTGCTTTGCGAGGTAACTTTGACGTGGTCGCCGGGTTTGAAGTCGCCTTGCAGGAGTTTTGTCGCGAGCGGATCGAGGACGAGTTCCTGAATAGTTCGCTTGAGTGGGCGCGCGCCGAATTGCGGATCATAACCTTCTCGTCCCAGTAGCGTGCGGGCCGCCTTGTCCACAGAGAGTTTGAGCTGCTGTTGCTCAAGGCGTTTCTCGAGCCGCGAAATCTGGATATCGACGATGGCGCCGATTTGTTTTTCGTCGAGGCGGTGGAAGATAATGATGTCGTCGATGCGATTTAGGAACTCAGGTCGGAATTGGCCCCGCAGCTCGGCCTTAACCCGCTCTTCCATTTCCGCACGGTCTTTGGACGTGAGTTTGCCGAGGTTGAAATATTCCTGGATGATCGGCGAACCGATGTTGCTGGTCATGATGATAACGCAATTGCGGAAATCCACAGTGCGGCCTTGGCCATCCGTGAGCCGTCCATCGTCGAGCACCTGCAGCAAGACGTTGAAGACGTCGTGATGCGCTTTTTCGATTTCATCGAGCAACACGACAGAGTAGGGGCGCCTGCGAACGGCTTCGCTCAATTGCCCCCCTTCTTCATAACCAACATAACCTGGCGGCGCGCCGATTAATCGCGAGACGGAATGCTTCTCCATGTATTCGCTCATGTCGATGCGGACCATCGAGTTCTCGTCGTCGAACAAAAACTCCGCCAACGCCTTGGCCAGTTCTGTTTTGCCAACGCCGGTCGGGCCCAGAAAAATGAATGAGCCAATGGGACGATTCGGATCCTGCAAACCGCTGCGGGCACGCCGAACTGCATTTGAAATCGAACTGATCGCTTCCTCCTGGCCGATGACGCGTTTCTGCAAACGTTCCTCCATGTGCACGAGTTTCTGGCGCTCGCCTTCAAGCATTTTGGAAACGGGAATGCCAGTCCATGAAGCGACCACGCGCGCGATATCTTCATCGGTGACTTCTTCGCTAAGCAGCCGTTTGCCAGCGACAGCCTCGTGCGATTTCTTTTCAGTCTCGGCCAGTTTTCGTTGCAGTTCGGGGATGCGCCCATACTGAATCTCCGCGGCGCTTTTCAAGTCACCCTGGCGCTGTGCTTTTTCCAAGTCCGTTTTTGCCTCTTCCAGTTGCTGATTAATGATGCTGACCGCATTGATGGCCGCCTTTTCATTTTGCCATTGGGCCTTGAGCTTGCTGGATTCCTCCTTCAAGTCCGCGAGTTCCTTTTCAATACGGCGGAGACGCTCCTTGGAAGCCTCGTCCTTCTCCTTCTTCAAGGACGTTTCCTCAATCTGCAATTGCATGATCTGCCGCTCCAGTTGATCGATTTCAACCGGCATCGAATCAAGCTCCATGCGCAGACGCGAAGCCGACTCATCCACCAGGTCGATGGCCTTGTCGGGCAGAAAACGATCCGTGATGTAACGATGCGAAAGCGTGGCGGCAGCAACCAGCGCTGAGTCCTGGATGCGAATGCCATGGTGAACTTCGTAACGTTCCTTCAACCCGCGCAAGATCGCGATGGTTGCTTCGACGGTCGGCTCATTGACTGTGACCGGCTGGAATCGGCGCTCAAGCGCGGGATCTTTTTCAATGTGCTTGCGATATTCATCCAGCGTCGTGGCTCCAATGCACCGCAGTTCACCACGCGCCAGTTGTGGCTTCAACATATTCGCCGCGTCCGCCGCTCCTTCCGCTTTCCCGGCTCCGACCAGCGTGTGCAATTCGTCGATAAAGAGAATGATCCGCCCTTCGCTGGAAGTGATTTCCTTGAGAAACGCCTTCAAACGCTCCTCAAACTCACCGCGATATTTAGCACCGGCAATCATCGCGCCGAGGTCCATGGCCACGAGCTTCTTTTGCTTAAGCGATTCCGGCACATCGCCGCTCACGATTCGCCGCGCCAACCCTTCAGCAATCGCTGTTTTGCCAACACCCGGCTCGCCGATCAGCACCGGATTATTTTTCGTGCGCCGCGTCAGCACCTGCATCACTCGACGAATTTCTTCATCGCGTCCAATCACCGGATCAATTTTGCCCGCGCGCGCCAGGGCCGTGAGATCGCGGCCATATTTTTCAAGCGCTTGAAATTTATCCTCCGGCGTGGCGTCCGTGACACGTTGGTTGCCACGCAATTCAGCCAAAGCCTTCAGCACATCATCACGACGAATGCGATGACTCTGGAAAAGTTTTTGCAACGTCGCGCCGCCATCACCAATCAATCCCAGAAGCAAATGTTCCGTGCTGAGATACTCGTCCTTAAGTTTCTTCGCTTCCTTCTCCGCGGTATCGAGCGCCTTCTTCAAATTGTTGCTCCAATACACGTCTCGCGAACTGGTCCCTTGCACCTTCACGCGCCGCGACAATTCATTCTCCAATTCGGAAGTGAGCTGGTTGAGATTCACGCCCAGCTTCTGCAAGAGAGGCGGAATCAAGCTGTCTTCCTGTTCCGCCATCGCCAGCAACAAATGTTCGCCGTCGATTTCCTGATGGGAACGTTCGTGAGCGAGCGCCTGGGCGTTTTGCAACGCCTCCTGCGTTTTCATCGTGAATTTATCCGATTGCATATCCAAATCCTTGATTATTGGAACCCTGAATGAACCATATTATATAACGATTTTGCCGCTAATCAAAGTTTGTGGAATTCAGGCCGCTTTTTGATGGTTTTAGCAGCCTTGATTTTTCGCGCATGGTTCGCAATTCTCGGTCCGCTAATGAGCAAGCATTCGTGGAAATTCTTTCGCGCGGGCGGGGTGGATCAGGTTAGCCTGGAGACAGCGGCGGATCTTCTCAACCTCGATCAACTCGATCAAAAACTTTGGGTGGCCTTGAGCTGTCCCGTCAAGGGGCTGGAGTTCGATTCCAAAACGCTCGAACTCATCGACACCGACAAGGACGGACGCATCCGCGCTCCGGACATTATCGCCGCCGCCAAGTGGGCCGGCTCGCAACTCAAAGATCCCAATATTCTTTTAAAGCCAACTGACGCCTTGCCTCTCTCTGCCATCCGGGACGATAACGATGAGTCGCGACGATTGCTTAGTTCCGCGCAGGAAATCCTTCGCAGCCTCAACCGCAAATCCGATTCGATTTCGGTCGCCGACACTACCGATACCCAGAGAATTTTCTCCGCCACGAATTTCAACGGAGATGGAATCGTTCCCGCTGCCGCCGGCCCCGATCCGGCCACCCAGCAGGTGCTCGCGGAAATCATCACCACGCTCGGCGGCGAAATCGATCGCACCAACAGTCCCGGTGTCTCGCAAGCGAAGTCCGATCAATTCTTCAAGGAAGCTGAAGCTTTCACAGCCTGGCATCAACAATCAGAAAGCGCCGGCGTTCTGCCTTTAGGCGACAAAACCGTGAGTGCTGTAGCCGCGCTCGATGGCGTCCGCGCCAAAATTGAAGATTACTTTGTCCGGTGCCGCCTGGCCGCCTTCGATCCTCGCGCGCTCACCGCCGTCAATCGTCCCGAAGCGGAATATCTTCCCGTCGTCGCCAAAGACATGATCGGCGCTGCTCCTGAAATGGTTGGATTCCCCATCGCGCGAATTGAGCCCGGCGCCCCGTTGCCGCTTGTTGATCGAATCAATCCAGCCTGGCAAAGCGCGATCACAAAATTCCGCGACGAAGTTGTTCGTCCTTTGTTGGGTGAAAAGGCTGATCTAACAGAATCTCAATGGAATGATCTGAACAGTCGCTTCGCGGCGTTCCGCGCCTGGCAATCGGTGAAAGCCGGTGGACTCGTGGAGCGGCTCGGCCTTCCGCGCGTGCGCGAAATCCTCGCCGGCGCCTCCCGCGCGACCATCAACGATTTGATTGCGCGCGATAAAGCTCTGGAACCCGAGATGAATGCCATCGTCGCCGTTGATCGGCTCGTTCGCTATCATCGCGATCTTTTTAATCTCACCAAAAACTTTGTTTCGTTTGCCGACTTTTACACCGGTCGCAAGCAGGCCATCTTTCAGGCCGGCCGCCTCTACCTGGATGCGCGCAGTTGTGACTTCTGCGTGAAAATCGCCGACGTCGCCAAACACGCGCCCCTGGCCACGCTGAGCCGCATGTATATTGCCTATTGCGATTGCACGCGCCGCGGCAGCACGGAGAAAATGACCATCCTTGCTGGGTTCACCGGCGGCGATTCCGATAACTTGATGGTTGGCCGCAACGGAATTTTTTACGACCGCGCCGGCAACGATTGGGACGCCACCATCGTTCGCATCGTCGAGCATCCCATCAGCATTCGTCAGGCGATCCTGGCTCCCTACAAGCGCATTGGCAAAATGATCGGCGACCAGATCGAGAAATTCGCCGCCTCCCGCGATAAAGCTCTCACCGATAACGCCTCCACTGGAATCGCCGCGCAGGCCAAAGCTCTCGAAACCGGTCCGGCCCCAGCCACGGCTGCCAAGCCCGCGAAACAGGAACCGTTTGACGCCGCGAAGTTCGCGGGCATTTTCGCCGCCATCGGCCTGGCGGTCGGCGCGATCGGGACCGCTCTGGCCTCCGTGGCGGCCGGCTTCTGGCAATTGAAGGGCTGGCAAATGCCTTTGGCGATTCTTGGCGTTCTCGTCATGATTTCCGGGCCCTCCGTCATCATTGCGGTCCTAAAGCTTCGCCAGCGCAACATTGGCCCCATCCTTGACGGCTGCGGCTGGGCGGTGAATGGGTTGATGAAAATCAACATCCCGTTTGGCACCGCGCTCACCTGCATCGCAAAAGTGCCCCACGAAGCCAGGCTGACTCTGATTGATCCATTCGCGGACAAAAAGCGCGGTCAAAAATGGGCGATATTCTTTTTGCTGTTGGGGCTTATTCTATGGTTTACGAGGTACTCTTGGGTGCCGTTGATTCCATAAAGACTCCGTTTGAGGAGCTAGGTTGCTGAAACACGGGAGCGCATCTACATTCCCGGCTCTGATGTCTGCGCCAGCGACCAACGACATGATCCGCCTGCGAGGTGTTCGCCATAACAACCTCAAGAATTTTGACCTCGATCTGCCCGCCAACCAGCTCATCGTCATCACCGGCCTGAGCGGTTCCGGCAAAAGCTCGCTCGCCTTCGACACCCTTTACGCCGAAGGCCAGCGCCGCTACATCGAAACATTTTCGCCCTACGCCCGCCAATTCTTCGACCGCATGGATAAGCCGCAGGTCGATTCGATCCAGGGCATCCCTCCGGCCATCGCTCTCGAGCAACGCAATGCGGTGCGCACCACGCGTTCCACGGTCGGGACCATGACCGAAATTTGCGACTACATGAAAACGGTCTGGCCGCACCTCGCCACACTGCATTGCCGTAAATGCGGTCGCCGCGTCCAAAAAGATTCGCCGCGGCACGTGTGGGAAGATTTAACCACGCGCCATCCGGGCCGCGAAGCCGTCATCACTTTCGAGCTTCCCTTAAGCGAAAAACTTTCGCTCAAAGATTCGCTCGATCTCGTCGCGCGCCAGGGCTACCAGCGCATCTTGAAAGCTTCTCCGGATGCGCCGCCAGAATTCCTGCGCCTGGACGACGTGAAAGAGATTTCGCAATTAATCGTCATCCAGGATCGCATCGCGTTGCTCGACAAAAACCGCGCGCGTTTCACCGAGGCATGCGAGCAGGCGTATCACTTCGGCAAAGGAAAATTGACCATCTATTTTCCCGGTGAGACGACGCGCAGCCAATATTCCAGTCGCCTTCATTGCGCCGAATGCGATCTCGAATACCGCGAAGGATCACCGGCCCTCTTCAGCTTTAACAATCCCGTTGGCGCCTGCCCGGCCTGCAAAGGATTTGGGCGAATCATTAGCATCGATTACCGCCTCGCCATTCCAGATCGTTCGCTTTCTTTGGAAGACGGCGCCGTGAAACCGTGGCAAACCGAAACCGGAGCCGAATCACAAGCGGATCTCAAAAAGTTTTGTCGTGCGCGCAAAATCCCGATGAACATTCCGTTCCAGGATATGTCGCCGGAAATTCAGAATTGGGTGATCGAAGGCGACCCCGATTACGGCAAAGACACCGCGCACGAATGGCCGCGCGCCTGGTACGGCGTGAAGGGCTATTTCAAATGGCTCGAATCCAAGTCCTACAAAATGCACGTGCGCGTGCTACTCTCGCGATATCGCGCCTACACCACCTGCCCGCAATGCAACGGCAAACGCTTCCAGCCCGAGACCCTTCTTTTCACCGTGAGTCAGGGCACGAACAAATTGACGCTGGCCGATTTTTATCAGCTCTCTGTCAAACGCGCTTTGGAATTCATCGAATCAGCCGGCGAACGTTTTGCCGCGCGCGGTTCCCATGATCCTTTTTTGGTTTGTCTGAATGAAGTCCGTTCCCGCCTGCGCTATTTGGATGAAGTCGGCCTCGGCTATCTCACTCTGGATCGGCCCACGCGCACACTTTCCGGCGGCGAAACCGAACGCGTGAGCCTCACCACCTGTCTCGGCTCTCGCCTGGTAAATACGTTGTTCGTACTCGATGAACCGAGCGTCGGCCTCCACGCCCGCGACACCGCTCGCCTTGTCGGCATCCTTCAACGCCTTCAATCCACCGGCAACACCGTCGTCGTCGTCGAACACGAGCCCGCCGTCATGCGAGCCGCCAATCAAATCGTTGATCTTGGTCCGGGCCATGGCGAAACCGGTGGCCAAATTGTTTTCCAAGGCTCTTACGAAAAGATTCTTAAACACGGCGATTCCCTGACTGGCGCTTGGCTCAGCGGGTCAAAGAATTCCGAACCGCGCCAACGCCGCATTGTGAATAGCTCGACGCCGAAGCTTCGGCTCAGCGGCGCGACCCTTCATAATCTAAATCAATTCGCTGCCGAAATTCCCCTCGGCCGATTTGTCAGCATCACTGGCGTGAGCGGTTCTGGCAAAAGCACGCTCGTTCGCGATATTTTGCACCCATTGCTGGAAGCGCGTTTTGGCGCCACGCCGCAGGAGGAATCCGAAGAGGACGCCGCCGATTCTACAACGGTCGCCGCGCGCCTCACGGGCGCGGAGCAACTCAGCCGCGTCGTGGTGGTCGATCAATCGCCTCTCGGTCGCACCCCGCGCTCGAATCCCGCCGTTTACATCGGCGCCTTCGAATTTCTGCGCGATTTGTTCGCGGAATCGGAAGCCGCTATCCGACTCGGGCTCGGGCCGAGTTCGTTCAGTTTCAATTCGCGTGACGGCCAATGCGAACGTTGCCGCGGCGCTGGCTTCGAGAAAATCGAAATGCAATTTCTCAGCGACGTATTTGTGCGCTGCCCGGATTGCCAGGGAAAACGCTATCGACCGCACATTCTGGAAGCGAAATTAACTGCGCCCATTTCTGGCCGCGCTTGGAGTGTCGCTGATCTTCTCGATGCGCCAGTGGAGGAGACCATTTCGTTCCTCAAAGAGTTTCCCGATTCTAAGCCGGCCCAGAAAGCTTTGCGCGCATTGCGATTGCTCGACGAAGTCGGCCTCGGCTACCTGCGCGCCGGACAACCAATCAATACGCTTTCCGGCGGCGAGAGCCAGCGCCTCAAGCTCGTTAGTTATCTGGCGGAATTCGCGGCTCAAAAGGAAACTTCCAAACCGACTCTATTCATTTTCGATGAGCCGACCACCGGTCTCCATTTTGAGGACGTGCGCATCCTTCTCGCAGCCTTCCAACGTCTCGTCGATGCCGGCCATTCGCTCATCGTCGTCGAACACAATTTGCAGGTCATCGAAGCCGCCGATTGGATTCTCGATCTGGGTCCGGACGCGGGCGATGAAGGCGGCCAATTGGTTTTCAGCGGCCCTCCGGGCGCATTGCTTCAGCATAAAACCTCTTTAACTGCCGACGCCCTTCGGGAACATTACGAGCATGGCCGCCATCGGTAAGAGAAACACGCTCCGCATCGTCCGCGCCGCTCCGCCCGGGCTTTACCTGGACGGCGGCGAACTCGGTGAAATTCTTCTCCCGGGCCGATTGATCCCCACCAATGTCCAGCCCAAGGACCTGCTCGACGTTTTCATTTACCTGGATTCCGAAGACCGCCTGGTCGCGACCACCGAAACGCCGCTGGCGGAAGTTGGCGAATTCGCCGCGCTCAAAGTCATCGGCGTGAATCGCAACGTCGGAGCCTTCCTCGACTGGGGCCTCTCCAAGGACTTGCTGCTCCCCTTTCGCGAACAGGAAAAACCGCCGCGGATCGGCCAGATCGTCGCCGTTTACGTTTACCTAGATCCCCAAAGCAATCGCATTGTCGCCAGCGCCCGCCTGGGTCGCCACCTCAGCCAGAGCGCGCCAGTCTACCGCGATAATCAGCCCGTCAATCTGCTCATCACCAGCCAAACGCCTCTCGGCTACAGCGCCATTGTTGATAGCGCGCACCGCGGACTCCTTTATCATGATCGTGTTCACACGCCCCTGCAAATCGGGCAAAAGCTAAAAGGTTTCGTCACGGCCGTTCGTCCCGGCGGCAAAATCGATTTAAGCCTCGACGCCGGCGGCTACAAGCGAGTCGCGCCGCTCACCACCACCATCGTCGAAGCTCTCCAGAAAAACGGCGGCAAACTTCCGTTTGATGACGCGACTCCTCCCGAAGCCATCCGCGCCAAATTCAACGTCAGCAAGAAAGCGTTCAAGCAGGCCTTGGGCGCCCTTTACAAAAAACGCAAAATCCGTTTCGCTCCGCCTGGAATTGAATTGATCGACACGTCGGTTTTCAATCCTGGCGACCGCGTCCGCGAATTGCCTGCGAAAAGAAAAATCGCTGCAAAATGAAGCTTATGAAAATCAGCCTTTTATTCATTCTGTGCCTGATTGGCTCCTCTACGCACGCTCAATGGCCGGGCTATCGCGGCCCTCGTGCAAATGGCAGCACGACATCAGGCAATTATCCGGAAAAGTTCGACTCGAACTCCGCCCAGTGGAAAGTGGAGCTGCCCGGCAAAGGAACTTCCGTCCCGATTGTTCACAATAGAATCGTTTACCTCACTTGCCCGTCAGGAGGCCAGGATGCGGTCATGGCCTTCGATTTCAGCGGCAAAAAACTTTGGGAGACGAAACTTGGGCCCGAGAGCCAGCCCAAGCACAAGCAACTCGCCTCAAGCTGCAACGCCACGCCAGTGACCGATGGCAATGGAATTTTCGTTTATTTCCGCAGTGGGAATTTCGCGGCCCTCGAACTCGACGGCAAAGTGCGCTGGAAAACCAATCTCGTAGAGCAATTTGGCGTCGAAAAACTATTTTGGGATTCCGGTTCATCTCCAATGCTGACGGACAAGCATCTTGTCATAGAGCGCCTGCACAGCGGCGAATCGTGGATCGCAGGTTTCGACAAGAACAATGGCGAACTGCGCTGGCGGGAGCTTCGTTATTTCGAAGGACCGGCCGAAAACGACAATGGCTACACGACGCCCATCCTTTTTGATAACGCCGGCAAGAAAGCTCTATTAATCTGGGGCGGAGATCATCTGACCGGCCACGATGCCGACAATGGCAAAGCGATCTGGACGGTCGGCAATTTCAATCCGGAAAAGACCGCCTATTGGCCGCACATCGCCAGCCCGGTGATCGCTGGCAACATCGCGGTCGTCCCCGCCGGTCGTGATGACCGAAACCAGGGTCGCCTCCACGGCATCAAACTCGGCGGCAAAGGCGATGTGACTGAAACCCATCGCGTCTGGCAGCGAGACGACGTCGGTGTCTTTGTGGCGAGCCCCATCGAATACAAAGGGCGCGTTTACATCTTGCGACATAAGGGTGAAATCGTCTGCCTCGATCCCGCCACCGGCAAAACAATCTGGACCGGCAGCCTCCCCGAACATCGCACGCCGTATTACGCCTCGCCCGTCATCGCCAACGGCATCCTCTACGCTGCGCGCGAAGACGGTGTCATTTTCAGCGCGCGTGTGGGTGATAAATTTGAGCTTCTGAGCGAAAACCCCATGGGCGAACGAATCATCGCCACCCCGACGCCCGCCGAAAACCGCCTTTTCATCCGTGGCGACAACCACCTTTTCTGCATCGCGAAGTAAGTTCGGATTTTTGGACGAAAGTCCCTTGAGGGATCGCCTGACCTGCGCGATAATATCGCCATTCGTGAATTTTTCTCGCAGGCATAAGTGCTCTTTGGCCAATGGCATGTGGCTCTGGACCGTTCTCTTGCTTTTGGCTGTTTCCTTTCATTCTCGTGCTCAAGTGGCGGGACCAAATACGCCCGATCCCCGCGTCCCTCGGATTTCCGAAACAGTCCCGGGCGAGTTGATCGTCCGCTTCAAACCCGGCGCCACCGACGATAAAAAAGGCAAGGCCCTCAAAAAGGTGAATGGAATCGCCCGCGACATAAACCGCCGAGGGATCGCTCGCAAAGGCACACTGGCGGCGGATGCAAAGGTGCTAAAAGTCGAAGGCAATATCGACAAAGTTAGAGCCACGCTCGCCGCCGATCCAGATGTTCTCTACGTGGAGCCGAATTTTAAGACGCGTGTCTTTGCCCAGGTCATCCCGAACGATTTCGAATTCGAATCGCTCTACGGCCTCTACAATACCGGCGCCAACGGCGGAATAGCCGGCGCCGATATCAAGGCGACCGAGGCCTGGGATATCACCAAAGGTTCGTCCGATATTGTCGTCGCGGTCATCGACACCGGCATCGATTATTTCCACGAAGATCTGCACGCCAATCTCTGGAGAAATCTCGGCGAAATTCCCGGAAACGGAATTGACGACGATGGCAACGGCTACATTGATGATGTTTACGGCTATGATTTCGTCTCCGGCGACAGCGATCCGATGGACGACCATTTTCACGGCAGCCATGTTTCCGGAACGATTGGCGCCGTCGGTAACAATGGCATCGGCGTCGCGGGCGTTTGTTGGAACGTCCGACTCATGGCGGTCAAGGCTTTCAACGAAGATGGCAACGGAACTGTTGATTGGGCGGTGGCAGCCATCGAATATGCCATCGCGAACGGCGCCCGCATCATCAACGCAAGCTGGGGTCTTGAAGATCGAAGTCGAGCCCTCGCGGACGCGGTGGCGGAGGCGCAGGCCGCTGGAGTTATTTTTGTGGCGGCAGCC
>JADMIO012731114.1_pt1 | contig 36066 bp, 32 predicted proteins | sample 8958161 | NCBI WGS metagenome assembly JADMIO01 (sample SAMN16585339, study PRJNA669376) | soil metagenome | isolation source: Crop rotation soil | place: USA: Cullars Rotation, Alabama | collected 2011
CGCGACAACTTGTCCACGTGGAATTCTAAGCTTAGGATCCCAATGTGCTGGAAAGTAATCATGGCACTCGCCTCCTCTATCATTTTATTCTTGGTATATAGGGGGTTATTAAACTGGATGCACGGAACATACTAGATCCAAAACAAAATAGTTTGTGAAAGCCGGGGCGAAAGTCCCGGCTTTTTTTGTGGTCGATAGATGAAAATATTTTGGGTATTTATGGTGTTAGATAGCAAAGCATTAAATTGTGATGATACCTTGGGCAACAGTAAACCTACTATTCGAGGCAAGAGGGTTGACAGTACATACTGTTTGGGAATTTTTGTTTGCTTGGGATTTTCAAGAAGAAACATTGCGCCGACATCGACAGTTTTCTTAGGATTGCATACCCCTCATTCTCGTCTCAATCACCCAATCTTGGAATTTTAACCTGCCTCTAGCAGTTGCAGCAGCCAGTTGCCTCACCAAGGCCCGTCTTTACTAGGGTCTTCTACTTGATAAGCCTCTTTTACGAGCTATAAATTTCTTAGTTTCGCAGCCGATAAGCCTATAGGCCAATATTATGATGAACAAGCGCAAAACCATACTCTATGTCGGCAACTTCCTCATGAAGCACGGCACCACGCCTACCTTCAATGCGTTCCTAACCCCGCGCCTTCAAGAAGGCTATGACGTTATCACTACTTCCAGCAAAAAAAACAAGGTTTTCCGGTTGCTGGATATGGTTTGGTGCCTTATTGCCAATAGAAAAAAAACGGACATTGTATTGATGGATGTATACTCCACCAGTGCCTTTTGGTTTGCTTATGTCATTGCGCTGCTTGCCCGTATGTTCGGGCTGCCCTACGTACCCATTTTGCACGGCGGCAACCTCCCAGCCCGCTTAAAAAACAGTCCCGGCCTCTGCAAGACCCTCTTTGGCAAGGCAAAAATAAATGCCTCTCCCTCGGTTTACCTTGAGCTAGCTTTTAAGGAAGCAGGCTTCAACGTGGCTTATGTCCCCAATTTTGTCGAGATAGAAAAATACCAATTCAAGCACCGCGCCGCTGCATCTCCTAAAATATTGTGGGTGCGATCCCTCCATAAAATATACAACCCAACCTTAGCTATCAAGGCTCTGAAAATACTGCATGATAGAGGTATTGCAGCCAACCTCTGCATGGTAGGCCCCGACAAAGATGGCAGCAGGCAAGAAGTGGAAGACCTTGCAAAATCGCTTGGCATGGACAAATTTCTTACCTTCACTGGGGTTTTGCCAGTGGAAAAATGGCTGGCGCTATCAGCAGACTATGATATTTTTATCAATACCACCAATTTTGATAACCTACCTGTATCCATCATAGAAGCCATGGCACTCGGGTTTCCCATTGTGTCCACCAATGTCGGCGGATTGCCCTACCTCATAGAGGATGGCAAGGATGGCCTCCTAGTGCCCCCCGATGATGCAGAGGCATTCGCCAATAAGATTGAACTGCTTTTAACCACCCCTGGCCTCGCCGCCAAGCTTTCCACCAATGCACGCGCAAAAGCTGAAACCTTTGCGTGGCAGAGTATCAAGGAAAAATGGGCAAGGGTAATAGAATCGTAGAGTAACTGACCCAAGCCGCTCGTGTGCCTACACATCCTTCGTTAAGGCCTCGAAAAAAACTTTGGTTTGCTCCGTTCCTTCCTCAAATTCATTGCACATATTCTGATACAACACTACAGGGGGAATTAAGAATAGCAAAACCAATAAATAGTACAGTTCAAACTTCCTATGCTGAATGGATACCACTATCATCGAAATAATAGCAATCGATGATAAAAGCATCATCCATACCATCACAAATTTTACTTGGTTAAACACCCCAGTTTTGATATAGAGCTTTGTTCCCTCGCCTTGTCTTTCTAGGTTGCCAGTGATAATAGGTTTTCCTGTCTTTCTGCCCAATGCTACGAGGCTTATTGAAAAGGAATTTCCATTCCACGAGCCTTCAAAGGGCTTTGCAGAATAGTAACTTGTCCTGAATATTTTTTTGGGTTCTATGTTTTGTAAAAGCCGCCCTTTAATAACTTCTATGTCTAGATCAGATTGAAGTACAAAGCTCTGGCTAGGGAATAATTGCATGACGCAAATCTAAAAAAATAAGCCTTGGATTCTGCCTTATGCAAACCTGTCCCCATATATCTTAGGGATGTTTTGCTCCCACTTCCAGGCTGTTTCCACCATATTCTCCAGCGATTCTACCGCCTGCCAGCCCAGGGTTGCATTCGCAAACGAAGTGTCGGCATAGATGGCGCTCACGTCTCCGGGCCGCCTCTCCCCTATTTCATAGTTCAGTGGCATGCCCGATATTTTTTCAAAAGCCTTTATCACTTCCAACACGGTATACCCCCTTCCTGTGCCGACATTAAATATTTCATGGGCTTTTTCCCCTTTGTCGCTTATCATCCTTTCCACAGCCGTCACATGGGCTTTGGCAAGGTCGACAACATGAATATAGTCCCTGATGCAGGTGCCATCAGGGGTGGGGTAGTCGTTTCCATATACCGTCACTTTGCCTCGTTTCCCTATCGCTGTTTGGGTCACCACGGGCATCAGGTTGTTGGGCACGCCAATGGGTATTTCCCCAATAAGGCCGGACGGGTGAGCGCCAATGGGATTGAAATACCGCAAGGAAATGGCTCTTACTTTGCCCGTTTTCGTCACATCTTCTATGATCTCCTCCGAGATCCTTTTAGTATTGCCGTAGGGTGATTCTGGTTTTTTTACTGGGGAATGTTCCGTGACAGGTAAGCTGTCAGGCTCGCCATACACGGTACACGAAGAAGAAAACACCAAGTTCTTTACCCCTTGTGCCTCCATGCTCTCAAGCAGGTTTATCAATGAATAAAGATTGTTTTGGTAATATTTCAATGGCATCTCTACTGATTCACCTACGGCCTTGTAGGCAGCAAAATGGATTATGCCATCAAAATGCCCAGCATTTGCCATAAAACCTGCAAAAGCATCTTTTTCGCTGATGTCGAACTGGTGAAATTCTGGCCGCTTGCCTACAATTTTTTCAATGCCGTCCACTACCTCCATGAAAGAATTGGCGAGGTTGTCCACTATCACCACTTCATAGCCTGCCTGCATCAAAGCTACCGCCGTGTGTGAACCAATAAAGCCAGTACCGCCTGTTACCAGTATTCTTTTCATAAGATAATCCTTCTGCCGCAAAGATAGGCTTTAGCCCCGTTTATGGCTTAAAAGTAAAAATGCAAATTTTTTCATCCATTTTTATTTTCAATTGTTATCCCCCTAGAAACCTGCTAAAGTGAGAACGTATGAGGCGAACGAATCTAATCATCACACTATCGGTTGTCCTTTTCATTTCTTTTTCTTTCAAGTCCGACTTTGGGATAAAGTACGTGGACGGCAACTGGAAACAGGCGCTTCGTCAAGCTAAAGACGATGGCAAGCCTGTGTTTTTATTTGTAAACGCAAAAGGCGTATGCATCCGAGGCCAGCACATGGAAGAGGAGATGAATGCCGATGGCTTGGCTGCCTTTTTCAACCAGCACTTCACCTGTGGAAGAATGAACCCTGCAAACTTGGAGGACAACTATTGCCTCACCAACTGGGGGATCCATTCTGTGCCCACCCTTATTTTCATGGACAAAAACCATAAAATAGCACGCAAATGCTACGGCTACAAAAGCAAGCAAGAAGTGCTAAAGGAGGCTGAAACAGCCATGAAAATTATTAAGCTTAGGGAAAGGCAAGAGAAAAAGTAAATGCCGGACGCATGTATGGTCTTCCCTTTTTAAGGGAGGCCAAAATAGAAAGTAGCACCTTTGTCGGGCGCGGCCTCTACCCATACCCGCCCGCCATGGCGCTGTACTATATTGCTCACGATGGCAAGACCTACCCCTGTGCCTTCGTAGCGGTCTTCACTGTGCAGCCTTTGAAAAACATTAAAAAGACGGTAGGCATACTTCATATCGAAGCCAGTGCCATTGTCTTTTACATAAAACACATTTTCTTTCGCAATCATGTACGACCCTATTTCTATCTCCGGGTCAGGCTTTTCTGCCGAGTACTTGACCGCATTTGACACCAAGTTTACCATCACCTGTTTCATCAAGGCATAGTCGGCCTCTGCTGCTAGCAAAGGCTTGATATTTATTTTAGGCTTGTGGCCATTTGAATTGGCTAATACTTCTTCCACTACTGTTTTGGTGAGCTCATTCATATTGATATTGTCCATCCGCAGTTCAGCCTTCCCTGCCCTTGAAAACTCCAACAAATCATTGATCAACTGTTGCATCCTTTGCGCCCCTTCCACTACAAATCCAAGATATTGCAAGGCGTCTTTGTTAAGCTCATTTTTATATTTCTCTGATAACATGGCAGAAAACCCATGGATGCTCCGCAACGGCGCCCGCAAATCATGTGACACTGAATAGGTGAACGAGTCAAGATGCTTGTTGACCGCCTGCAATTGCGCATTGTTCTTTTCGATAATAATATTTTTTTGCATCAGCTCTTCCTCGTGCTTTTTGTTCAGGTTTCTGAATAGCATGATGGAAAGGATAATGAATAATGAACTATAAAACCCGTTCACCACATAGAAAACCTTAAATGGCAACGCAGTAACGCTTTCGGGGGGCGCCACGGCATATAGGTGCTGAGCCACCAAACATGAAATACAACATGCCTGAAAAATAATGATGGATATGCGCTCCCTGAAAATAATGACGGGCAAAGCAGTAAGGCTGATGTAGTAAAACTGTAACCCTGAACCTTTGGCGCCTGAGAAGGACATATAAGTAAGCAGGCCAAGCACTGAAAACATCATTAGCCCCTTGGAAATATAATATAACCTTAAATGGCTAAGGGCGTATACGCCTGTGAGCAATACCAAAGCCACGCCTAATGCTGGGATGAAAGTATAAGACCCTATAACAACATTGATGAAGATGCTACTGAATACAAACAGCCAAACCACCGCCGTCATACGGTTGGCAAAAATCACGCTTCTAGCATCGAAATCTGCCAATTCACTGTGAAGCCCGATACGGGAAATTTTCTCCCAAAAGGTTTTCAACCATTCTTTCATGAAGATGTGCTAAATGATAAAAACGTAAATTATTGCAATATTAGGATTTGCAATGAAAAAAACTACTCCATCAACACAAATGAATAAAGCGGAAAATTGTTCAGGCTATGAACAAAAAAAGATTGTCGGAGACAATGGACTAGGGCACTTATCCCTTATTTATAATAAAATTATTTCTAAACACCAAAGGCCGCCATATTTTGGCAGCCTTGATGATATTTTTTTGCTCAGCTTACTACTCTTTCGAGAAGGTCTTGGTCACTACCTTGCTGCTGACTTCGTAGCTTATAAAATACATCCCTTTCTGAAGGTCGGAAAGGTCGATTTTGATAAGGTCGGTATCAATACCGGTTTTCTCCACGATTTTTTCACCAATGATGTTGTAGATGGTCACGGTGTGGTCGCCTTTGTTGCCAAACTTCACGCTGAGGTTGTCTTTTACCGGGTTGGGGTAAAATACTACCTTCACATCGTCTCCTGCACCAAGGTCAAAATCCGAAGAAGACACGAACTCAAACTTGCTCCCATCTGCCCCAGACCCTGGTGGGCTAAGGCTCCTAGAATAAGCTAAAGTGTTAATAATCAAAAAGAAAAAAAGTAAAAGTTTCTTCATATCTTATATACTCGTGTTGCAAATTTACTAATTAATAACCCAAATATACGTAAAAAATCTGGGTTTTATACTTATTCAACAAAATATATTTTAAAGAGTTGGCATTTATCGTTTAATTTTCAACCCTCAAAGTCATCATATAACAAATACTTTGCCCTTATTTTTTTGAAGGCCTCTATGCCCGGCTTCCAGCTTGCCCTTATCTTTTCACTGTCCAGGCCGTCGCGTATTTGCTTTCTCAATACATCGGTGCCCGCCAGTTTGTCAAAAAAGTCATTGAAGAAATGATCCTTGTCTTTTGAGTCATTGTAAAAACCAATCAACCAAAACAAGTACACCTGTTTTGAAAATTTGATGTAGTCGTCCGCAAATTTTGTGAGCTCGAGTCCTTTGCATACCTGCCCGAGGTAGGGTGGGCTTTCCGATTTGCCGGGGATGCTGATAGGCGTAAACTCAATCACCCCTTGGGTAAAGCCCGGCTTCCCTATCCATTCAAACGGGTGTGGCGTGCCCCGCCCAACGCTCACGTCAGTGCCCTCCAGCAGCCCTGTTGAGGGGTATAAATAAACAGCCTGCATAGTGGCTAGGTTGGGCGATGGCCCCACGGGCAACTGATAATAATCGCCGTGCGCATAGTCCTTTACCTTTATCACTGTCAGGGCGCATTTCTCTTTGTTCCACAGCCAGCCTTCCCCATTGATCATTTGCGCATATTCTCCTATGGTCATGCCATGCACCAAGGGTACCGGGTGCATCCCCACATAAGATTTGAAGGCAGTATCAAGTACTGGGCCGTCTATATAAAAGCCATTGGGGTTGGGCCTATCCAGCACTATCAAGGGCTTGTTGTTTTCTGCGCAGGCCTCCATCACATAATGGAGGGTGGAAGTATAGGTATAGAATCGAACCCCCACATCCTGTATATCGAATACCACTACGTCAATGTCCTTCAGGTCATCTGCGGTAGGTTTTTTATTCTTTCCATATAGGGAAAGAATAGGCAGCCCTGTTTTCTTATCCTTGCTGTTTTTCACCTCTGCCCCAGCGGATGCCTCGCCCCTAAACCCATGTTCAGGCGCAAATACCTTTTTTACCTTTATTTTTAGCTTTAGCAGCGTGTCAGGCAAGGCAGTTTTGCCCACCAGTGAGGTTTGGTTCACCACTAGGGCTATTTTTTTGCCCTTTAATAGTGGCAGGTACTCGTCCATGCTTTCGGCCCCCGGCTTTGCCTGTGCGTGTACAAATATCGGCAGCCATATCGCCGCAAGAATCATTACTTTTGCTCTTTCAAATACATTCACAGGCTTTGAATTTTACTTTTTTTGTAGCCAGGCGCATTACTTACCAGTCCTCCCGTTCCTTTTCGAAGGTCATCGTGCGCATTGCTATTGCGGCCATTGCCCTTAGTATAGCCATCATGCTCATTTCCGATGCCATCGTAGTGGGATTTCAAAGCGAAATTAAGGATAAAATCACCGGCTTTGCCGCCCACATACAAGTAAGCAAAACAAAAACCAATTTTTCATTTGAGAATGAGCCTATCCCTTATGATGCTCAATTTGCCAAAAAGGTGGCTTCCCTCCCCGAGGTGCAGCACATCCAGGCTTTCGCCAATAAGCCCGGCATCATCAAGGCAAAGACCGACAATGAAGGCATTATTTTGCTGGGGGTCGACAAGGGTTTCGACTGGCAAAATTTTGAGCCAAATATCATAGAAGGTCAAAAAAACCTTGTGTTAAATGATAGCGAGGCTTCCAAGGAGGCCATGATTTCCAAAGGCTTTGCCAATAAACTCAACATAAAACTAGGCGATACCGTGGATGCCTATTTTGTGCAAAACCCGCCCCGCTACCGGCAATTTTTCATTAAGGCCATCTACCAAACAGGCGTAGAGGAAATTGACAACCAGTTCATGCTGGTCGACTTGCGCCACGTACAAAAGCTCAACGACTGGGACAGCAACCAAATAGGGGGCTATAGGATATTTTTGAAGAAACCACCCTTTAAGCTCTTTAGCTTTATTTCTTTTTCTGAACCGGGCAAGTCAGGCTTCAAGCCTTCTTTCCACCAGCAAACAGAGGATGAATACATTGACAAAGTAAATGACCAGATAAGGCTCAACCTTCTCACCGACGAAAAACATCTTAACCAAGAAGCCAAAACAGTCCGTGAACGCTTTCCGCAAATATGGGACTGGCTTGGCTTGCTCGATGTGAATATTGGACTCATTCTTTCCCTCATGACTGCCGTAGCTGCCATCAATATGATTACTGCCCTCCTCATCATGATACTCGAGCGCACTAAGATGATAGGCGTCATGAAAGTACTGGGCGCGAGCAACTGGCGGGTGCAAAAAATATTCGTCATCAACTCTATGATATTGATAAGCCTCGGTATCCTCATCGGCAATGGACTTGGCTTTGGGCTCCTACTCATCCAAAAGCATTGGCACGTCATCAAACTTGCTCAAGAGTCTTACTACCTCTCCGAAGTACCCGTACAGTTCGACTGGCTACGGATAGGCGTTATCAACCTTGGTGCCTTCCTGCTCTGCACCATCGCCATGTTCCTGCCCAACCTCTTCGTCACCCGCATTAGGCCTGTAAAGGCTTTGAGGTTTGAGTAAAGCTTCGCTCTAAAACTACACTAGCTCTAAGAGAAACCTTAACTTAGCCCCCGCAAAACAACGCTATTGCTTAGCTTCCCCAACATAAAAATAAATATCGGCCTGTACGTTACAGGCAAGAGGGCGGATGGCTTCCACGACTTGGAGAGCATTTTTTACTCTGTCCCCATGACGGATGCGCTGGAAATTGTGGCTTCTAAGGAATTTTCCTTTGAAACCTATGGCTCCCCTCCTACCCATCATATCGAGGACGACCTCTGTGTAAAAGCGTATCGCCTCCTTCAAAAGGATTATGATATACCGCCTATAAAAATGGCTTTGTTAAAAAAAATACCCACGGGTGCAGGGTTGGGCGGTGGTTCTGCTGATGCGTCCTTTTGCTTGAAGATGCTCAACACTCTTTTTGAGCTCAATATCTCCACTGAAAAGCTAGAGGAATATGCTGCCATACTCGGGAGTGATTGCCCTTTCTTTATCAGGAACGTGCCCGCATACGTAAGCGGGAGGGGTGAAAACCTTATCCCTATTCACCTTATTCTGAAAGGGTTGAAAATCGTTATCGTTTTTCCGGGTATCCACATTTCCACCAAGGAGGCTTTCTCAAAAATTGCGATAGCACCGCCTACCATTGATTTAAAAGAACTTGACAACTTGCCAATAGCCGATTGGAAAGACGGTATTACCAATGTATTTGAGGGATATGCTTTTGGGGCTTATCCTGCTATAAAAGCCATCAAAGAATCCCTCTATCAATCGGGGGCGCTATATGCCTCCATGAGTGGAAGTGGCTCGGCCGTGTATGGGCTTTTTGAAGCGGATGCCAAAGTAAATATTGAGAGCTATGAAACTTGGCAAGGGATGCTTTGAGACTTCCCTAAACCATGACCGCCCTTCTGATGGTTCAGAAAGGCGGCCTAAAGACGAACATGAAACAAAAGGAACAGTTCTTCGTGCCAAGGCATCAAGCCCTAGCGGTATATTTTAGTTTTTATTAAATTTCTTTACTGCCCATCCTTGTGGGGTGCTCACCCTTAATATGTATATGCCGTCAGGCAAGTCAGCAATGTCAATATCCATCTTTTGCTGACCTTTGGCCACACTCAAGGTTTTCACTTCTTTGCCAGTGATGTTGTAAATCCTCACTTCGCTGGCTTGTATGCCCCTCATCGCCAAGCCTATATTATTTTTCGCTGGGTTGGGGTATAGGGTGATGTTTTTATCGTAGTTGGTAGGTATTCGGTCATTAATGCCACTTATCACTTGCACCATAGTATCCAAGGTAGCTACTTTTTTATTTTCAAGCTGGTTGCCTACCATTACTTCATTGCCCAATATGAACTTTGTGCGGGCATGGTTGCCAATCACTATATCGGTAGGTACTATTTTATAATAGATGCCGATAATTTCCCCTGAGCCTTTCTTGTTGTTGTGGTCGGTGCGGCTGATAACGATGTCGGTTTTGCCCTTGGCATACTCATCCCTCCCTAGGAAAATAATGTTCTTTCCAGTGTCCCCTAGCCATGAGTGCGACAAGTCGAAAACAAGGGAAGACGAGTCCACAAACCTAGGGTCATAGTTCAAGGTGAAGGCAATGCCAAATAAATCGGCGGGCTGAAATCCATCCCCAAGCTTTACCCTCAGGTGTACGTATTCGCCTGTTTTCACACTGTCATTGTCGACGGTGATGGCAAGGATAGGGTCAGTAGCAGTGGCTTCTGAGCTATGATCGTCTTTGCTGTGTATTTTTGAATAGTTGATGTAGAGGGGGCTAATGTCTGATGAATCTACCACCCCGTCCCCATTGGCATCGGCATGCCTGAAATCAGTACCATCAGGGAATGCCTTGCCCCAAGCAAGTGCTTTTTGGGCTACCCAGTTGGCGGAAGAGAATGGCCTTGATGGGCCAGTACTGCCGAATGCATAGCCCATGTTAAATACGTCATACATATTTGCTTTGCCATCGTGGTTGGCATCGCCCGGCCATACACAGCTATCGCCAATGGTGCAGGTGCTAAGGCCAGTGCAGGGCTGTAAGGCATCTTTGCGATACAGTTGGAGCAGCCTGCCAATTTCCTGCTTCATGATGTCAATGCTTTTCATGCTTTGCCCACTGGCCGCTTGGTGGAAGCTAAAAGCCATGGAAAAGTCATTCGATTCGCCCGCCTTCATGGTGAAAGGCCCAAATGTGCCAAGCCCTCTACGGTCACCGGGAGGGGTGCTTGCCGAGGCTTCTGACCATGCCTTGCTATCAGAGGGATTGCCGGGAAAAGCGAAGTCAACCTGCTTTGAGCCTCCAAAGCCATTCCCCCCTTCAGTGATGGGGTCGCCATTCACCCATAGCCCTTTCAGGTAGCGATAATATTGTATAGGGAGGTTGGGGTTGCCCCTTACGGAAAGGTCGTTGTCATAGTAGATAAAATGGCTCATGGGCATTTCCTTGCCATTGTCGCCAGTGATTCCTTTGAGATAGGTGACTGCTTGGGCAGGCAATTTCTTGCCATAGCCATTATAAGTAATAGTGCCTGACTTGGTGCTCAGTACGGTATCTTCATCATTTTTGTCCGCATTGTAGGCATAATAGGTGTTCAAAGATGGGTCACATCCAATGTAGTCATCAAACAAATACCCGATGTCAAGGTCAGTCCACATACCTGCATATACGGAGTCGTATTGGGTTTTTGAGCGGTTGACAAGCTTGTATCGCATGAACACACTATTGTTCATCAGTGCATCGTCAGCACAGTTGTAGCTATAAGCAGAAGCCTGCACCTCTATGCCCATGGGTGCGCCACCTGATTCGGTGTGCACGTTCAACTTGTCATTGAACACCCACCATAGCATCACATCACCTTTTATATCAGGGTAGTCTCCACTTATAGGCTCATATACCCCATTGCCATTCATATCAATGAAGGGTGCTAATTGAAAAGGCTCGCCCTTGGTGGTATCACCATTGCCCGGCCAACCTGTAATGGAAGGCGAAGTGCCTAGCCCTGCCCTGAAAGAATCAATGGCCAGCTTGGTCACTTTCCAAACCTTATTATATTTATTGGATAAGGCAGTATCGGTGGTGCCATCGCTTTTCAATGGCCCCGGCCAAAAGTCAGCCCCGCTTTCACGGTAGGTTTGCGCTGATACATGGAGGTCGCCTTGTTGGTCGAGCCCTCCAATCCATAGCGCAGCGGCTGATATGGTATTGCGCCCACTCCCTTTCGGCACTTCAAAATGGGCAGCGCTTCCATCCCAAAACAACTGTCCATCGGCATTAATCCTTGCCTTCACATTGTTTTGCCCAAGTTCATTGGAGCCGTTCTGGGCGCTCACCTCTGCCATACTTAAGGCAGCAATGAACACCAGAGCGATTTTTTTGAGGTATGGGGCTTTTTTGTTCATGCTCTTGGTTGTCTTTATTCGTCTTAACATCAGATGGCAGGAATTATCTCCTTTTCTCGCCTTTTTATTTTTTCAATAATCAAATTTAGTTTTAATATTTTCAACCCCGAAATATAAAATAGCTTATTTATCGGCTGCATATTTTAGGCTATCCCCAAATAAGTTTAATTCATTTTTTATCTAAACTGCTTTATTTCAATTAAATATATTTAATGGCGTTTGGGTCGGCTTTTGCTTTTTATCGGGAAATAGCTATATTGCCCGAGTCTAATCACTTTAGTTATGTTCAAAAGTAAGCTTATCTCCATGTTGAGTACCCTCACTACTCGTGAGTTAAGGAGGTTTGAAGAGTTTATTATCTCTCCTTTTTTCAATAAAAATGAGACGCCCGTGCAGCTTTTTCAGGTGTTGAAAAAATACCATCCCCATTATGAAGAGCACAAAACCAGTATGGAGGCCATCTTCCCCAAGCTTTTCCCCAAGGAAAAATTCGAGGAGCAACGCCTGCGCTACCTGATGACAGACCTCACCAAGCTGCTCGAGGAGTTTCTCTCTTATACGGAATATGACAAGCAGGAAATCAACAAAAAATACCTGCTGATGAGTGCTTTGGACAACCGCAACCTCGATAAGCACTTCACTGCCACCTACGAAAACGCTAGGCTGGTGCAGGACAAAGAGCCTTACCGCGATGTAAACTACTACTTCAATCGCTATCTACTGGAAGAAAAAGCCTACCAACACATCCATGCAAAGGAACAGGACGCCCTCGAAACCAGCATCCAGCAGGCGGTAGACAACCTTGATGTGTATTATCTCAGCAACAAGCTAAGGTATTGCTCAGCCCTGCTTACTAGGCAGAACATCCTCCGTGAAGACTTCCACAACCCCTTGCTCAACGAGATACTGCAATACCTCGAAAAGAACAACTATGACCATGTGCCATCAGTAGCCATATACTACCTCATACTTAAAACCCTGAACGACCGAGATAACCTGGACAACTATAGCAAGCTCAAGGAGCTGCTGGAGAAAAACTTGGAAAAGTTTGCCATCTCTGAGCTACAGGACATGTATACCTCCCTCATGAATTTCTGTATCTATAAGATAAACACGGGCGATTCAAGCTTTTTGAAAGAACTCTTTGAGCAGTACAAGTTCATCATTGAGAAGGGTATCATATTCGAAAACGGCTATATCTCCCCCCATGAGTTCAAGAATATTGTGATAGTAGGCTTAAGGGTGAATGAAGTAGACTATATCGAAAAATTCCTTCACGACAATAAAGAGCACCTCCACCCTGAGTTTCAGGACAGCATCTATACCTATAACCTTGCCTTTGTGCATTTTTATAAAAAGGATTTCAGCAAGGCTTTAAGGCTATTGCAAACCGCCGACTTCAAAGATGTTTTCTATCACCTAGATGCGCGGACGCTCTTGCTCCGCACCTACTATGAACTGGATGAAACCGAGCCTTTCTTCTCCATGATTGACTCCTTCAACAATTATTTGAAGCGCAACAAACTCATCTCTGAATCACAGCGCACCAGCTACCTCAACTTTGTAAAATACGTGAAAAAATTGATGCAAATACGCTTGGGCAGCAAAATGACCGCCGCCGAGCTAAAGGCCGAAATAGAAGACGTGAAGCACGTGGGCAACCAACAATGGCTACTGCAAAAAATAGAGGAACACGAAAAGGCGGCACACTAAAGTAACCTATTATCCTCCCTCAATTCAAATGCTTCAATATCTCCCTTTTCACAGCGTAGGGGCTTAGTTTGTCGAGGTTGAGCACGAAGGTGAGGTGGTAGGGCTGCTTGGTGTCTTTCTGCCATTGGCTGATGTTGCTGGAGTATAGCACAGGGATGAAGAGGGCAAAGATGCCTTGGGGCTCACCTATCATGATGCCGCCTGCGTAGCCTGTGGTTATCTTGTTGGCGTCGCCCATATAAGCCCCGAGGTCGAAGTAGAGGCTGATGGGGATGCTCTTGAGGCGCACAATGGATGCCGCCACATTCACCGAGGCCATCCATCGCCTGCTCAGGAAGGTATCTGACCCAAACTTCAACCCGCCCCCATCGAGGGCTATCTGGTCATTGCCCTGCCTATCGGTATATAGGTGCTCATAGGTGGGGTCGAGCTTGCCAGTATTGCCGCCAAGGGGCATCATAAACCTGTTCTCTGTGGGCAGCTTGCCGAAATAAGACCCCGCAAACAACCTCAGCCACACCAATTGCCTAGGGAGGAGGGAAGGGTTTTTGAAATTAAGCTCTGCCATGGCCCTATTGAACTTATCCGATTGCTGAACGGTGAACGAGCCTTTGCAAAGGTGTACCACATCTTCTTTGACAAAACTATACCTCAGTTGATTGACATAATATTGACCTATCAAGGCTTTGCGCTCTTGCAGGTGCATTTCGCTCAAGCCCGTTGTTTTCCCACTTGAAAAGTGATTGATAAGATTGCTGCTGAGCTGTATTTTGTGCAACATAGGGTTGGTCTTTCGGCTCTTGTTCAGCTCATACTCTAGGGTAGGCACTATGCGCCTGTAAGCTAGCTTGGCAGCATAGTTATAGGTGAATTGCCTTGCCGACACCCTTACTGCAATATGATGGGTGAAGCTGGCTGAATAGGGGTACACGTTGTAGCCCATCATGGCAAACCCATCCAGCCCGCCGCTCTTGAACCCAAACATAGGGGTGAAGTTATACTCCAGCTTGCGCATGGGCAGCAGGCCGCTATATACGCTGATGCCAAGCATGAACCCGTCTTGACTATTGAGGCCGATGACAGGCATATAATGGATGGTATAATGGTTAAAGCTTTCGGGGCGGAGGGCTAGCTTGAACTGCAATGCCTTGCCCCTGCCCTTGGGGGGATTTATATAATATTTATTGTTCTTTCCATATAGGTCGGGGGTGAGGGGGTAGGGATTGATGAAATAGAAATCATAGTCGCCAGTGGGAAAGCTGACGTTGAACACCTTGCTGGTATCATACACTACCTTGGCGAGGCTCACGGTGTCTTTATCCTTTACTGGGGCCCTGCTTTGAGTAGGCAAGGCTGTGGCATCTTGAAAAATATCATTGCCCACGGTATGGCCTCCACCGATGAACACGGGGGCGGTTATCTGTCCTTTGTTCTCAATGGTCAATACATCATGGCCTCCATCTTTCCTCACCTTTTTGATGGCATAGTCCATTTGCTTGGTGGTTTGCATCAGGTCATTGAAAAACCAATCCATCCGTTGGTTGCTTTCCTGCTGCACTACTTCTTTGAAGTCATTGGGCTGTGGGTGCTTGAAATGCCATTTGTCGAAATATGATTGCATGGCTTTGCTGAAGGCATACTCGCCAAGGTAGTAATAAAGGTATTTCAAGTTCCAGCTTGTTTTTCCATATACGCAAGTGCCATAGTTCATGGCGGTGTAGTCAGCGGCAGGCAGGTTGCAAGGCTGGTCAATCCTCATTCGGGCTTCATACACATGTATCAAGTCAAGGGGCTGGTCGCTGAGTAAGTACCTGTCCATATTTCCCCTAAATGCCTCCTTGAGCGTGGTCTTTTTGCCTTCGGCATTGTCCTCTTTTTTGTCAAAATACAATTGCTCATAGAAGGAGTTGATGCCTTCGTCCATCCAAGGGTATTGGCGCTCATTGCTGCCCAGCATGCCGTAGAACCAGTTGTGGCCTACCTCGTGCACTATCACCCGTTCTAGCTGTTTGGCGGGCACTTTGCCTATCACCGTCACCATGGGGTACTCCATGCCGCCTGCCGAGGGCAACAAAGCCCCGCTGACTGCCGTAGCCGAGGTGTAGGGGTATTCGCCCACGTATTTGGAGTAGAAGAGGATAGTGCTGTCCACATAGTCGGTGCTTCTTAGCCAATCATCCACAAGGTTGGGCTGAAACATGGTATAGCTTGCCACCTGCCGCCCTGAGCGGGGAAGGGTGACGCCCCCTTTCATTACGTAGAATCGCTTGTCAGCAAACCATGCAAAGTCATGCACATTGTCCTGTATATAGTGGATGGTTTTAGTCTTGGAAGAGGAGGCTATTTCTACCACTTTTCTCTTGATGGTATTGTCCATTATTTTTTTCCTCGTCAGCCTTGCCATGCTGTCGAGAAAGGTATCTTCCTTAGCGGTCAACAGCCTTCCCGTGGCTGCCACTACATAGTTCTCAGGCAGGGTAATGGTCACGTCGTACCTTCCAAACTCCCCATAGAACTCCCCTTGGTCGAGGTAGGGAAAAGTATGCCACCCAGCGGCATCATATACCGCAGGCTTGGGGTACCATTGGCTTATCTGGTAGCTTTGGCCTTCATGCCCCATCCTCGAAAATATCTTGGGTATCTGCACCCTGAAGTTGATGTCGAAGTCGGCTTGCTGGCCGGGCAACAAGGGCTTGTCGAGCATCACCTTGGCTATCTCGTGGCTCTTGTCCATATATTCAATAGTGAGCTTACCCTTGCCGCTGGCGATGAAGTCAATGGAATCGAGCCAGCCCCTTTCATTTTTCTTGGCATTCTGAAAATCCTCCTTGCCCTCCAGCAGCCTTTGCTTGGCAAAGGGGGTGTGGTTGTTCTTATAAGCATTCGGCCACAAATGAAAGTAGATAAACCGCAGGGTATCGGGTGAGTTGTTGAAGTATGCCAAATGCTCGGTGGCGTGCAGCACATGGTGCACATCATCCAGCTTCACATCGAGGGTATATTCCACCCTCTGTTGCCAATAGTCTTTAGCATTGGCCTTGCCCAACACCAAGCTAGCCACAAGCCCTAGCCATATCGCACATCCTTTCATAAATCTCCCCGAATTTGAAACAAAAGTAATGAAAAAGAAAATGGAGCAGGATTTCCCCCAACCAAAGCCCTGCCCCTGTCAGTTGACGCCCATATTTTGTACCCTTTAAATTTTTTATTTTTATGTCCGATTTTAACCAACCAACCAACCCTACCCCACCTGCCCTCAGCATCAGCCCTGATGCGCTAAAGGCAGAGCTGCACCGCCTCCTCACCGAGCCTGCCGACGATGGCCTCTTCGAAGTGAAGGAAGCCAACCTTTGGATTGAAGACAGCATGAGAAGCCCCGTGCCCCGGATGCTGTTCAGCGAGTTTTGGCACGAGGGCGAGCTGTGCATCCTCTTTGCCGATACCAACCTCAGCAAGAGCATCCTCGCCGTGCAGATTGGCGACAGCATCAGCCGTGGGGCGGCCATCCCCGGCTTCAGGCAAGACGCGGGCGAGCAAAAGGTCCTGTACTTCGACTTCGAGCTATCGAAAAAGCAGTTCGAGAACCGCTACTCCATTGACTGGAAAAACCACTACCGCTGGAGCAGCAACTTCCTGAGGGCGGAGGTGAACCCCAACGCCGAGATGCCCGAGGGCGGCACTTTCGAGCAGTACCTCGCCATTGAAATGGAAAAGCAGATACTGGCGCGCAAGGCCAAGGTGCTCATCATCGACAACATCACCTACCTCAAGACCGAGACCGAAAGGGCAAAAGAAGCCCTGCCGCTGATGAAATTCCTCAAAGCCCTCAAAAGCAAGTACGGCCTCAGCATCCTCGCCCTAGCCCACACCCCCAAGCGCGACCTCACCAAGCCCATCACCGTCAACGACCTGCAGGGCAGCAAGATGCTCATCAACTTCTGCGACAGCGCCATCGGCATTGGCCTCAGCCACCAAGACAAGAACATCCGCTACCTGAAGCAGATAAAGGAGCGCAACACCGAAAAGGTATATGATGCCGACCATGTGTGCATCTGCCAAGTGGCAAAGCCCCATAATTTCCTCATGTTCGAGCTGGTAGGCCACGGCGAAGAACGCCACCACCTGCGCCAGCCCACCGACGACGACAAAACCACCCTCATCGAAAGCATCCGCCACCTCAGCGAGCAAGGCATGAGCCAGCGGGAAATAGCGAGGGAGCTGGGGGTGTCAAAATCTCTTGTCAACAAACTGCTCAAAGACTAAGTGTCCACGGTGTCCACGCTGTCCATACCGTGGACAGTGTGGACACCGTGGACAAGCAATCCCGTGGGGATGCAATATCGGTAGCACAGTAAATTAACACAATGGAAATCACGTTAGTGATGAAACATTGAGGGTAGAATTGGTTTCATCACTAACGTGATTTTACGGACGGTTCTATCCATTTACTACCAATATTACATCCTTACAGGATTAAAGCAATGATTATGGTAATCAAATAAATCAGAATATTTCTTGTCCTGAACTAACAGTACTTAAGTGCGCAATGAATTGCAGAAACCCTACATTGTGTTTAGCTATGGCCTCAATATCCGCTTTTTTCTTTAAGGCTGATAATACCTCCCGATAGGCAGCCATACCATTTGCGCCATTCTTAGCGGTGGCGGGGATGGTAGGCTTATCCTTTTTACTCAATTCAGCATTTAGTTTGGTAAGGCAATCAGTAGTAGCTGACTTTTTATTGTTGGTATATACCAGTGGCAGCAGCCAACACTCAATGGTATGGATGCATACAGCAAAGAAAATCTTATCTGAATATTGTTCCAGTATCTCAGGGTTTATGAGGCTGTTGAGCTTTGCTACTACATCGGTGTGCAGTTCTTCAGGCGTTTTTGCCTTGCCTCCATCCTTGCTATGGTTGATGCTGAAAGGAATGGTGGGGCATTGGTCGGTATCTATTTGAATCACCAAATAATCATTCTCTATTAATATATCTCTTATATCTTCTCTCTCACAATACTTCAATACCTCGTTCCATCCGCCGATAGTTTCCTGTTTATTATTGAGTAGCTTGGGCTGTATCTGATTGATGTCGGGCTCTTGTTCCTTAAAATACTTTGCAATGAGATGCTTCATCACCCTATGCTCGCTCACGCCTTCAGTTACTAATGCAAATTTCATAGCTGAGAGAATAGAAGTTGGTTAAAAATTTTCAGGCAAGCCACCAATCACGCCATCCGTCCATAGCTCTGATAGTTTCTTGGTGCGGTTGGCTTTATATTCCACCCTTGTAGCCTTGGTATGGCCTTCATCGTTTCGCCTCACTACGAACAGCCTTTGGTTATCGTCTTTCAGGTTCAGCCCGTCCAGTATCGCAGGGTTATGGGTGGTTACTATTACCTGTTTCTTGTGTTTTTTGGCGAGGGCAGCAAGGCTTTTGGTGAGGGCCATGCACAGCTTGGGGTTGAAGGAAGAATCAATATTGTCAATGGCAAAAAAAGCAGGGGTGGTTTTAGAGATAAACAAGGTAGCATAAAAGAGCAGGAACAAAAACCCCTCATTGGTGCTGCGCTGGTCGAAGTATTGAAGGTCTTTATTGAGGTAGCGGTCTTTAATGGCTAAGGCATACTCATTGTGCATAAGGTTATCCGGTAGCTTAAAGTCCTCATACCAATCCAATAACGACAGGTTCTCTTTTATCTCTTTTAACAACTCGCTATTTTTTTTATCATAAGCAAGTTCTTTTAAATATTGAAACAGCCCTTCCCCTTTGATACCCAATGGATATATTTGGGTGGTATCTTCAAACTTTCTTAGGCTGCTCTCTTCGGGGGAGTAGATGATGTAGTCATTTAAATATGGAAGATATAATTCTTCAAGACGATTATTTAACAGATTTACAATATCCTCGATATCTAACTTTAGTTTAGTGGACTCATTTTGTCTTGCTAAGTTTTCAGGCTTCAATGATTCATATCTTGCTTGAATATCCTTCTGAATTTTAAAATAATGAGTAACTGCAGATTGTTTATTTTCCTCTATCCATTTAGTTGGATTGTTTTGGTCATTTATCAAATTAAAAAAAACATCTTTATCTTCAATCTTAAATGAAAGGTTGATTGTTGTGTTTGATTTCTCACTTTTAAAAGCTGAAAACATAAACTCTGGCTTAGGCATCCTAATCCCCCTGCTTCCCATAAACTCAAAGTCCAGCTTATCGGCGCTTGCTGCCGCCCCAAAGGCAATAGCCTCCAGTATATTTGATTTGCCACAACCGTTTTCCCCTATCAGCACATTGAAAGAACCCAAGTCCATCTTCAGGTCAACAACCGACTTAAAGTTCTGTATATGAATAGATTTTATCATGCTCGCTTCCTGATTCCTTTTGACAAAGTTAGAATTGTTTTGGCAATTACCAATTCCCCCTGTCCACGGTGTCCACACTGTCCATACCGTGGACACCGTGGACAGCGTGGACACTCCCCAAGGTGGAACACTTGAGATACCTTGGTTAAAAATCCCCTCTGAAATATCCACAAAAAAAAGCCCGTCCTTCTCAGAACGGGCTGCTGTATATTATTAGTAAGACTAATTTATGCGGGTTGGCCTTGCGATTGGTGCAGGCGTATCAGGTTCAGCGCACTGCCAGCCTTGAACCACTCTATCTGTATATCATTATAGGTATGGTTCAGCACTACTTCGTCTGCGCTGCCGTCGCTGTGGTGCAGTTGCATTTTCAATGGCACTCCCGGGCTGAAACTCTCCAAGCCAGTGATGCTGATGCGGTCATCTTCCTGTACCTTGTTGTAGTCGTCAGGGTTGGCAAAGGTGAGGCCGAGCATCCCTTGTTTCTTCAAATTTGTTTCATGGATACGGGCAAACGATTTCACGATTACCGCCCTCACGCCAAGATGCCTTGGCTCCATGGCAGCGTGCTCACGGGAAGAGCCTTCGCCATAGTTTTCATCTCCTATAATCACAGAGCCAATGTCATGCGACTTATAGTATCTCGCCACTTCCGATACATCGCCATACTCATTGGTGAGCTGGTTTTGTACGCAATTGGTTTTTTCATTGTAGAAATTCTCTGCACCCATCAGCAAGTTGTTGCTGATATTGTCGAGGTGGCCTCTATACTTCAGCCAAGGCCCAGCCATAGAGATATGGTCGGTAGTACACTTGCCCTTCGCCTTGATGAGGAGCATAAGGTTTTGGATGTCATAACCCTCCCATCCTCTGAAAGGGGTAAGCAGTTGCAACCTGTCAGAGTCAGGGCTTACTACTACTTGCACTTGCGAGCTGTCAGCGGCAGGGGCTAGGTAGCCAGCATCTTCCACATCAAAGCCCAGCGGTGGCAGCTCTACACCTTGCGGCTCATCGAGCATCACCTCTTCGCCATTGGCGTTTTTTATCTTATCGGTCATTGGGTTAAAAGCCAAAGAACCGCCCAGCACCATGGCCGTCACCAGTTCAGGCGAGGCCACAAAGGCATGGGTATTTGGGTTGCCGTCATTTCTTTTGGCAAAGTTTCTATTGAAAGAGGTAATGATGGTGTTCTTCTTGTTAGGGTCTTGGCTATGCCTTGCCCACTGCCCGATACAAGGGCCACAGGCATTGGCAAGCACCACGCCACCAATGGCATCAAATGCTTTCAGCAACCCATCGCGCTCCGTTGTAAAGCGAATCATTTCGCTACCGGGGGTGATGGTAAATTCTGCCTTCGCCTTGATGTTCTTTTCCCCGGCTTGCCTCGCCACGGAAGCTGCACGGGTGATGTCTTCGTAAGAGGAGTTGGTGCATGAGCCAATCAAGCCCACTTCTATTTCCATCGGCCAGCCATGCTCAGTGGCGGCGGCTGCCAGCTTGCTGATAGGCCATGCCGCATCAGGGGTATATGGGCCATTCACATGTGGCTCCAAGGTAGAAAGGTCGATTTCTATCAGTTGGTCATAATATAGGTTCGGGCTATTGTATACCTCTTCGTCAGAGCGGAGGCAAGCCTTTACGCAATCAGCGGCTTCTGCCACTTCCTTGCGGCCTGTTTGCGCCAGATAAGTATGCATTTTTTCATCGTAGGCAAATACCGAAGTAGTGGCCCCAATCTCCGCACCCATATTGCAGATAGTGCCTTTACCTGTGGCAGAAAGGCTTTCTGCGCCTTCGCCAAAATATTCGACAATAGCGCCGGTACCGCCTTTTACAGTGAGGATACCAGCTACTTTCAATATAATGTCCTTAGCGGAAGCCCAGCCACTGAGCTTGCCTGTCAACTTCACGCCTATCAGTTTAGGCATTTTCAATTCCCAAGCCATGCCAGCCATTACGTCCACCGCGTCTGCGCCACCTACGCCAATGGCAATCATGCCAAGGCCGCCAGCATTGGGCGTGTGTGAATCGGTACCTATCATCATGCCCCCAGGGAAGGCATAGTTTTCGAGCACTACTTGGTGGATGATGCCTGCTCCCGGCTTCCAGAAGCCAATACCATATTTGGTAGATACTGAAGAGAGAAAGCCATACACTTCAGAGTTTTCGTCCATGGCATCTTTCAGGTCATGGGCAGCCCCTGTGCGCGCCTGTATCAAGTGGTCGCAATGCACGGTGCTTGGCACAGCGGTCTTGTCCCTACCGCAAAGCATGAATTGCAATAGCGCCATCTGGGCGGTAGCATCCTGCATGGCTACCCTATCAGGGGCAAAGTCCACATAAGCCTTTCCTCTTTCGAGCACCTTGGTTGGCGCAGCCTCAAAAAGGTGTGAATAAAGGATTTTCTCCGTAAGGGTAAGAGGGCGTTTCAGCACTTCGCGGGCTTTGTCGATATGGGCCGGCATGCGGTGATAAACGCTTTTGATTAAATCAAGGTCAAAAAGCATAGCTTTATTGAAGTTTTTTATGTTGCCGCAAAATTACAACAATAGTGGCTAGATTGGCATTGAAACCTGTTAGAAAATTTATTGCCTGCCTAATCTCCCAAGGGCAATGCCACCCCAAGGTAATAATTATTGTGCACTCTATCGGCAAGCGGCATATTGAGCCAAGTAGCGCTGATGCCAACGGTACCGAGCTTAACGATAAGGCTCAAATCCGTGAAATATCCAATCCTAACCGGGAATACGGTTTTTCGCAAATATTTAAACTCATGCCATTCATCATAATGTTTCGCAGGTCTTACATTCTTAATAGAATATTCCTCATAACCCCCTGAAAAGCCTGCATGAAAACTGAAATTAAAAGGATTAAAGAGCCGAAAATTGACGCCAGCGCCAATCAGGGCTTTGCCGTAATAAGACATGGTAAGGTCGTAGGCTTTATGTCCTTCCATTTCATACACAATTTCCTTCTCTTTGGTAAATCCGCCAACACCTCCCCAGCCTGCATTGATATTCATAAATTCCGTAAGCTTTACTCGCACCGCATCTGAATACAAATGCAGGGCATAATCCCCTTTCCAAAAAGGGGCTATAGTAGCTTCAAACCGCAGTTGCTTGTTGGATTCGTCAAGTTCATAACTGTCAGGAAAATTATACGGCTCATAATAGCTCTTGTCATCAGTTTGAGCGAAGCACTCAAACCCTGCCAATAAAAAGATGATATATAAAAAATGTCTTTTCATTTTGAATCAGGTAATTTGAATGCCTCAAAATCTCCTTCCACATAATATCTTTCAATAGAGCTGCCATCTACGGGCGACCAAACGCGAAAATGCCCTCTAAATTTTTGGCCGACGGTCACGGTATCAGTGGATGTGATGCCCCCCGGCTCCTTAAAAGGATAAACCTGAAAATCACTGGTGGAATCAGCCCTGGATTGATAGTACCCATCCCGAATCATATAATACCCCCCTGATTCATAAAACCGTAGAAAAAACTGCTCCATCAGGATATGGCTCCCGGAATATCGTTCAAGAACCACAGTTCGGTCAGGAAACATGCCATAAATGGAGGAACTGAATGACTTAGAAATAGTAGCGCGGTTTTGGCAGGCCATGGTAAAGGAAACCTTGCCCCCCATTGGGGTGGTTATTTTGTTGATGTTTTCTTCGGGCTTGCTGCACGAAAATAGAAATGCAAGAAGTAATAAGGGTGCAAATACTCTCAAGATAATAACCGTTTAATGTTTTTAAACCTTCTTTCCCTCGCTATTCTTTTAGGCGTTCTGCCCCACTCGTCTTTTATTTTTTTGTCAGCCCCTGAGGTAAGCAGCCAAGTAGTAAGCTCCTCATTATTCTCCCTCGCGGCAAAGTGTAGGGCTGTCCATCCGTAGTTTCCTTTAATATTGATGTCGGCCCCATTGCTCACTAGCAATCGCGCCATATCGGCCTGCCCAGTATAAACGGCTAGGTGCAAGGGTGCAAATCCATTGGTGCCAATAGTATTGGGGTTGGCTTTGCCTTTCAGCAGCAATGAAACAATGCGGCTGTTTTTGTTTTCAATAGCTATTTGCAGCATCGTCTTGCTATCGCTTGAAGTGATATTAGGATTGGCATTGTAGGCAAGCAATGCCTCTACAATGGATGAATTGTTTTTTTCAATGGCATAATAAAGAGGTGGATTATAGCTCACTTTGTCATCTGGGCTTTGCCCATATTGCAACTGCATATTTATAATCTTCATATCAATGCCATCCCTTTTTATAGCTGCTACAAGAGGGGAGTTGCCGTCCCCATCCCAAATATTGAGAAATGGCGATTTATTTTTAATGAGCAAGTAGGCAAGGTTGGCATTGTTGTTTTCTATACAATAAAAGAGTGGTGCACTTTGCGAGGCACCATATTTATCGGCCTCTGCACCCACTGATATAAGGTATTTCGCAATGTCTAAATCATTTTTCTCGCAAGCCATGGCAAGGGGATAGCCATTGTCTTTGGTAGATTGGTTGGGGTCAGCCCCGTTGAGGCAAAGCTTTTTTACCAAATCAGCGTCCCTGTTATCAATGGCCAGCATTAGGGGTGTTTTCCCGTATGAGATCATATCAAGGGCACAGCCATTACCAAGCAGTTTGTCAATTAATCTACCATCTTTAGCCCTTATGGCTCCGCAAATGTAGCTTTCGGGATGCCTTTTATATTCTGCTTCCAGTTCAAGGTCGTGTAGCCTTTGCTGCAAGGTGCCACTATTCTCGCTGTTTGGGTACTTTTTCAGAAAGTCGCGGATGGCATTGGGGTATTCGCAATCTTGTACAAGCTCATAGAGATGTGCCTCGGTCTCATTGCCCTCCCGCTTGTCTATGGCATCCAGTTCCTTTTGCTTTTGCTGGGCTATTTCCTTTTTCCTAGTGAAGTTTTTATTCTTGGCGTTTTCTTGGAGTTCTTTCTGGATGTCCACCATGTTGTTGTATCCGTCTGTGCCCTGTGCGGATGCAGGAGCTACTGCGAAATATTTGGTAAGCTCTGTGGCCGCCTTTTCCTCCATTCCCTGGTCATAATAAATAAGGACTTTTAAGGATTGTATCCTTGCATTGGTGCCTCCCAATGACATTTCCGCCTCCCCAAGATAATACAGCGCATCATTATACTTGCTTGCCTCATAAGCACGGTAAGCCTGCTCATATTTATCCTTGGCACTTTGCGCAAAAGCAAACTGATAAAAAAAGAGACATATTATTAGTATTAGTTTTTTCAAATTACCACCTCATCTTATAGGGAAGGTTAAATTCAGAAAGTCCTTGGCTCCGGAATTTGCTTTTCTGTTCCTCCCCAAGCCTTTCACACTTCTCTTTGATCTTTTTTCTTCTTATTTGTTCTTGTTGCATGGCCTGCAAGTCACTGGTAGTTCCGTCGTTAATGCCCCAATCGCCAGGCCCTGTGTAGTAAAACCCTGTATAGCCCTCATCTTTTCTTACTTTCCAATACCAGCTTCTTATATCCTGATTGTCGCTCCTTAACCATGACCAGCTCGCTGATACATTATAGGTTCGCCTAGGTGTTTCTATCCAGTTGCCTGATTTGTCGATTAGCCCATCCTCATAAATATAATATTTTACGGTGACAAGCTTCTCCCCGTCTACATTTTCAGAATGCTCCTCTACCAGTTTCACCGCATAAGCAGTTCCGTTTTTAAACCGCCCGATGAAATTGAATGAAAGTGGAATGATGACGTTTCCTTTATAATCAATTGCACCAAAATAATCCTTGACGTCATAAGTGTACTCATATTGGGATACGGCTGCCACACCATCAAAGAAGGTGTCTACCCTGCTTATTTTCCTGTCAAGGGTGGTTAATATTTTTCCCTGTGCATTTATTATTTGCCAACCACTTTTGTTGACAGCGGCAACGCCTTTGTAGAATGGCCTCGCATAATTGTACTGATAGTCGATTTTTAAATCGCCCGCCTTATTTGCATATCCATACCATCCGTCATTGTTCTTCCTAACGGGTACGTAATTGGCAACCTCCACTGTCTCGTCCCAATAGCCATCAGGGGATGCCTTCTGTGCCCGAGCATTTTGTATCCTCTCTAGGCTAGCCATGTATTCTTTGGATCGTTGGTCATCTGCCTGCCTGTATTTTTCATTCACTTGGTCACGCTGTTTCTGGGAGGCCTTGAGGATGTTGTCCATGTTCTTAGACTCGGTGTTCATCCCTTTCCCATATTCAATGGTTTTTTTCTCTTCCTCCAAGTCTTGCAGGTGCTTGGCGTTCATTTTCCTATATTCTTCTGCGGCCCGCTCCTCATTTTCTTTCCTAATAGCGTCCAGCCTGTTTCTTTCTTTACGCCAAGCTTCATACTTTTCTTTTTTCTCCTTGTTTTCTTTTCGGCATACAGGGCAATAGTCGGCATCCCACATCACCACTTCATGAGGCCCGCCGTGGAACTCGCATAGCCTGTCATGGCTTTGGGAATACCCCCAAACAAGGGTGCCCAAAACAAAGATGATAGAGAATAGAATTTTAATTTTCACGAGCCAAAAATAAAAAAAAAGTGAAAAATCAAGAATGCCTTGCTTAAAAATTTTTGATTTGCCTTATTTGGGTTTTTCGTTGCGATTAAAAAATGCATGCAGCGTTCGTTTCCATTAACTCCCTTATATATACCCAAACCCGCCGTTGGTTAATTGGGGCTACTTTTAATGATGATATTCTGTAATTTAGCGGTTATTTTGTCAATCACAAATACACATATAACTATGCAAATCAAGCAAAAAACCTTCGTTTTATTGTTGGCCTTCCTGCTTCCGATAATGGGATTCGCCCAAGGCCCATCTGCCCCTGTTTCGCTATATATGAGCAAGCAAAGCGGGCAGACCACCATATTTTCGGGCAATGGCTCAAAAACCACCGACAAGCATGAGAATGGCAGCGTAACAGTAGTAAAAAATGGGCCGTTGATTTACAACGTGACCCCCAATGAATTTTCCATAGGCACCAATCAAAGCAAGACTTGGGACGGCAAGGTGTGGGTAGATGTACCCGCTGGCCCAGCGCCGGGCACCTCAGCCAATGCCAGTATTACAGGATCCTATACCGTTACCTATAGCCGCCCAAACCCTAATATGCCCACAGGGCACGAACTAGTGACCAATAAGGTTGGCTCATACACCGTGGATTTTGTGATCTACAGCTTGAATGTAGAGTCAGTGGATTCAGTGCCACTATGCCCGGGCGCTACCATTCAACTACCAGCCACTGGCTACCCTGAAGGGGGCACCTATACTTGGACTGCCGGGGCAGGCCTTCAAATAACAGGAGGTGGCAATACCAATGAAGTATCAGTGAAAGATGTGGGTGGAACACCCTCCACACTATCGGTAAAATATAGCGTGCAAGGGGTTACCTATACCAAGACCATCAAAGTAAACGTCAACAACAAGCCTTTGACCATTACAGGCCTGCCAGATACCTTGTTCCTCATTCAAGGAGAGTTAAAAAGCCTTACCCCTCAAGGGAACCCTAAAGGTGGCTCTTACAAATGGGAAGTGGCTGGGCCAGTGGCATTGCAATCAGGGCCATTTAACTATGTTGCTTTTCTCAAAGCAGCGCAAGTTCCTGGCATAGGCAGCGCTACTTGTACTTATACCCTATGTGGCAAATCAGTGGCTAAATCAGTAGTAGTGAAAGTAAAGGACTGCCGCCTCGATGCGCCTACGGAGATTTGGGTAGTGAAAAATAAAACCGCCACCATTACTGCCTATGGGCAGCCGAACGGGGGCACGTATGTATGGTCAGCTGTAGGGGGCGACAATGCGCCTAGCTTCTACCAAATACAGGGGGCGCCTAATGCCGCCACCGTCACCATAAAGGGTATGCAGAAAGGCGACCAAGCCATATCAGTGACCTTTAATACCCCCGGATGTAACGAGACAAAAACCGTGATGGTGCATGTGCTTGACCAGCTTACTTTGACGCTAAGCCCTGCCACCATCAATGGATTTATATGCAAGGGATTCCCCATCAGCGAAACAGCCACTGGACTGCCCACTGGCGGCTCCTATTCTTGGACAGTGGGCGGCCCATTGAAGATGAACAGCGCTTCAAACACCCCTTATGCTTTTATGGAGCCGACAGGCGGTGGAAACTGCACAGCTACTTGTACCTATACCCTTAATGGGGAATCCGTGACCAAATCGGTCACTTTCAAATCAAGGGAAATAATGTCGGTAACGCTCGAAGCCAACCCCAATGCTGAAATAGTGAACAGTGGCACTACGGTCAACTATGTGGCCAAGGCGCTCGACCAAGACGGCAATGACGTGACTGCCGACATTAATTTCAAATGGGAGCAAGTGTACCGACCTATAGGCGCAGCCAACAACCCTTCTACCTGGCAAACTATCCCTCTGTCAGGTGGCGGAAGCACCCAAAGCATCAAATGGAATGCTAGCTGGACTGGCGCGGTAGAGCCAGCCCCCGGCACCCTGATGGAAGGATGGGTGCAAGCCGTAGTATGGAACTGCAACATCAGGATTGGCAGCAAATGGATAAAGGTGAAGAAGTAGAAAATAGGCATGAACGGAGCAAGTAGAAAAGGTGAATGGTATTGATTAACCGACTTGCAGATATAACGGTTGTTAAAAGAAGTATTAGTTTGAGGAGAGGTTTTAGACCTTTGGGGGGATTGGTCAGTTGGGCGGTTGCTGTGGCTGTAAGTCTAGGGGATACCTCCGCCAGTTGGCGGACTGGTATGACGTGTAGCTTCTGGACATTTTATGAAGGACTGTACCAACTGTCCACAACCTCGGACACTTGGTACAGTTTTCCATTTTATCTATCAAAGTATTTGTTTGTCATTGACAATGAATATATAACACCGATCTAGTTACATAACTATAAAGAAGGCAACATCATAAAACACATCGGTTTTGTACCAAGTGGTCGCACTGGTCACCCCTCGACCACCGCGACCACCTCGACCACCTCTTGCCAAGGAAAATACGCCGAAATTACCGCGGAAGTGGCTGCCTCTTGCCAAGGAAAAATGCCGTCATACCCGCGGATGCGGGTATCCCCTTGGCACCCGATGTGCCATAAGAAAAGTTGAATATCCTGAATGGATAAAACCTGCCCGTGGTCGGTGTCCGCACCGACCACTATACTTCCACCATTCTCCAAACCCAACCATTTCTCTGTGGCCGTAGCTCAGGGGGTTACCGCTTCCGCGGTAATGACGTGAGACTTCTGGCTTTCTGCAAACTGTATCATGTGGTCGCGGTGGTCACCCGCGACCACCGCGACCACCTATTGCTAAGAAAAATACGCCATCATACCCGCGGATGCAGGAACCGAAGCTCACGCCCGGGGGAGTAATCCCCTCGGTACCCGAAGTGCCATAAGAAAGGTAAATAAACCCCTCCGCTGAACCATCACCTCACCCCCAGCCCCTCTCCATTTGGAGAGGGGAGGTTTTAGAACTTTGGGGGGATTGGTGAGTTGGGCGGTTGCTGTGGCTGTTAGCGTGGGAGATTGCCTGCCTCGCCGGCAGGCGGGCGGATAAATGCTTCATCTAATTTATAGAAGTTTGGGGTCTGTGAAAGGCATTTTCCGCAATGACGGCGTTTATTTGCTATGCTGTGAGCTTGGTCAACGCCTCATGAATCTTTTGAAGGGCGGCAAGCTGATGTTGGGTGAAGGTTTCGAGTTTTTGGCGGGTCTCGGTGATTTTGATGAGGTCGGTTTGGGAGAATAGGCTCTCAAAAGCAATGCCTGCCATGTAGCTGCTTTTGATGTCGCTGGAGGATAGGGCAGGGAAGCTGACCCCTAGGGCGGGCAATACTGAGTGTGGCTCACCTAGGCTGCCCGTGGCAGGGTGGCAAAACATGTGCTGCCTGAAAATTTCATGGACGTCCGTAGCAGCCACCGCCAATTTTGATAGGTTGGGGTTGCCATAGGTTTTTAGGCTTGCCTTTAACAGCTTCATTTCATAGTCTTTGTTGAAGACAATGAGTTTTTTGATGTCCACTAAGTCGGAAACAAGCTGTTGATAAAGGGAGTCGGCGGCATCGGCCCCTGCCTCGGGGAGGTAATATTTTAATACGGGGTCTCCATCTTTACTGTTTTGTATGAGCAATGAGTAGAGGAAGGAAATATTTTGGTAAGGCTTAGACTCATTTAATAGGGGAATGGCAGGCCTGCACACATGGATATCAAGAAATGCCAAGGGGTAAATTTCTTTGCCCAGGGTAGTCTTTATCCGCTCGGCATCAATATGTACATCATTGGAAGATAGGACTTTGAATTGGGCGCTTTGGCTGATGGTCATCGGGTAGTCAGCAGGGAAATCGGCAAGGTCGAATATGCCTTTATCGAACAGCTCCCATTTTCTGTCTTCTTCCAGTGAGGTGAACTTAAAGAGGGGCTGCTGTTGCATCTCTTTCCAGCAATAGCCAGCAAAGTCACAAGGGTAGGGCGTGGTACAATGCGGGCCGATATTCACTTGGGGTATTTCACTGCCGAGCAAGGTTTGCCGGGCGGTATTGAGGCCCCGCTCGATAAACAGCCTTCGCTGGTTTATTTCGGGGAGAATGCTCTTTATTTTGAATAGTTTGTGAATATCGTGATTGCTTGTATAAGTATAGGCTTTGTCGAGATAAACCAGCGACATATCAGTGAGCGGTAAGCCTGACTGGCTGATGATACGGTATTGCAATGCCGCATCTCGCAGATAGGTTTCACTTACTTTGAGGGAGCTTTTTACTTCATAGGCCACCCAGCCGTCTTTTTCCTTGACCAAAATATCAATAGCGACGAGGGTGTTCTCGTGCACAAATGCCGCTTCATATATAACGGGATAGCCTTCCGAAATGAGCTTTTGGGTGAGTGTGACGGAACGCTTGTATTGCAAGGGCGATTTCCAGCCTGCATCTATACCTCCGGGGAACAGCTTCCTTGCCAACGCACCTATGCGATTGCCACGGTCGAAGATGGCTTGTTGCTCTGCGCTGGTTTTGTCCCTTAGCCCGGGATGGAATTTATGCAGATAGAGGGATTTCTGGCATTGCAGGCTGCGGATAAAGGTGGACTTGCTGAGAAGTGGTGGTTTCAATTTTTGTCTGTGTTAATTCTAGGTGCATTTATCGGTGCCCCTCTTTTAGCGATGGGTGTAAAACCCATCGCTGGGGGAACAACGAAAAATGGCCAATCCAGAATGTGCAATAGTGGTAACAAATTTGGTGGAAAAAGGGAGATATATCAATGATCAATAAACAATAATCAATGTAAGCGTTTCATTACCTCATCCCCAACCCTTCTCCTTTAGGAGAAGGGAGGCGTTAGACGTCCGTGGTGGTGGGTTAACCAACACTTTCTATAGTCCATCGGGTGCCGAGGGGATTCCCACCTTCACGGAATGACGGCGTTTTTTTTGGCAATGGGCAACGTGTTTTTGAGAAAACCGCCATCCTTGCCAGTGCGGCCGAGCAGGGCTTCGTGTGGCTTGCCTGTGGCGGCATCGGTGGCCTCAGCCCTGAGCGGTGCAGGGTGCTGAGGGGGCGCAGGGTGGTGCTGTTCCCCGACCTCAACGCCATCGACCAATGGAGGCAGAAAGCCCTTGAGCTATCGCCTATCGTGATGATGGAGGTATCGCCCTTCTTGCAATACCATGCCACGGCAGCGGAGCAAAAGGCAGGCTATGACCTTGGCGACTATGTGGCGGGGCAGGGTCAAGCCTTCAAGGTATCAGGGGCGTGAACACCCCCTCCTCCCCCTCCAAAATATATTTCCTAAACAGCCCTAAATAATGGAATTTTGAAGTCCGCTATTGCAACATATCATGGAAATATCGAATTGGGGAAACTATCCTAAGCACTTGGCGAGCATACGGCAAGCTCACCGTTTGCAGGATTTTCAGCAATTTGTATCAGAACAAAGCCACTTGATAGCCCGGGGGCTGGGCAGGTGCTATGGCGATGCCGCCCTTGCCGATAACATTGTGTCCACCACTGCCTTCCACCATTTCCTTGCCTTCGACAAAGAAAAGGGGCTGCTCACCTGCCAAGCAGGGGTTTCTCTCGCCGAGATATTGGAAGTCATTGTGCCCTACGGGTGGTTTCTCCCCGTGGTGCCGGGCACTAAAAACGTCACTGTGGGCGGGGCTATCGCCTCTGATGTGCATGGCAAAAACCATTCATCGCAGGGCAGCTTTTCGAGGCATATCACTGAGCTAAAGCTGCTCACCGCCAATGGCACTATCGCTTCTTGCTCTGCCACGGTATTGCCTGCCCTATATTGGGGCACTTGCGGGGGCATGGGGCTTACAGGTATCATCCTCAGTGCCACCATTAGGCTCATGAAGATAGAAACAGGGTTCTTTCGCCAAACCAGCCTAAAGACCAAAGACCTCGATGGCACTTTCAAAGCCTTTGAGGACAATGCCAAGTTTCCTTATTCCGTGACTTGGACGGATGGGCTTGCCAAAGGAAAGCACCTTGGCAGGAGCTTGCTACACGTGGGCGAACACGCAGGGCTGGGGGACTTGAAAAGCCATCAACAGCCCTACCTCATCAAGCAGGCAGGCACGAAGCAAATACCCTTCAACCTCCCTGAAATAGTGATGGGGCCATTGGCGATAAAGATGTTCAACTACTTATATTACAATAAGGCCGCCCTCAGCAAAACGAGGGTGTTGCCTTATGAAAGTTTTTTCTTTCCTTTGGATAAAATAGGAGGCTGGAGCAAGATCTATGGCAGGCGGGGCTTTGTGCAATACCAGTTTGTGTTGCCCAGCCAAGCGGCTTATGAAGGCATGAAGCAAGTGCTGGAGAAGGTGGCAAACCATAGGGAGGGTTCTTTCCCTTCCGTGCTCAAAAAATTTGGGGCGCAAGACAATATTATCTCTTTCCCCATGGAAGGCTATTGCTTGGCGATGGATTTCCCTGCCAAAGAAACTATCTTTAAGCTGATGAACGAACTGGACGAAATAGTAGTGAAACATGGAGGCCGCATCTACCTCACCAAAGATGCCCGCATGAGCCCAGCGGTGTTTAAGGCAGGCTATAAGTTTTTGGATGCTTTCAAAAGGATAAAAAAAGAGGTAGACCCCACGGGCAAGTTTGAATCGCTGCTCTCAAAAAGGCTTGAAATATGAATGCAATAAAAGACCAACACATCCTGATACTGGGGGCTTCCTCTGCCATTGCCAAGGCCTTGGCGAAGGCTTATGCACAAAGGGGCTACCCCCTATACCTTGCCAGCCGCAATGAAGCCGAGATGAAGGAAATGGCTGCCGACCTCAGTATCCGCTATAATATCCCCGCAAGGGGCATTCGTTTTGATGCGCTGGAAGTGGCGGAACACGCTTCCTTTTACCACAACCTCTACCCCAAGCCTTATGGGGTTATCTGCGCCCCCGGCTACCTTGGCGACCCTGCCAAAGCCGACACGGACTGGGAGGAAGCCGAAAAAATTATCCATACCAACTTCACCGGGTGCGTGTCCATCCTCTCCGTGGCAGCCCGGCACTTGGAGGTGGACAAAGCGGGGTTCATCATCGGCATCAGCTCCATTGCGGGCGATAGGGGCAGAAAGAAGAACACTTACTACGGGGCTGCCAAGGCAGGGTTCTCGGCTTATCTATCGGCACTCAGGCAAAGGATGTTCCTCTCAGGGGTGCATGTGCTCACCGTAAAGCCCGGCTATGTATATGCCAAGATGACCGAAGGGATGGACTTGCCCAAGAAGCTCACCGCCACCCCTGAAAAAGCCGCCAAGGACATCTATAAAGCCCAACAGAAAGGGCAGAATGTGCTATACACCCTTTGGTTTTGGAGATGGATAATGTTCCTCATCAATAGGGTACCTGAAGGGATGTTCAAAAAGATGAAGTTCTGATGCCCAACAGCCTTGCCGTATTCGACTTCGATGGTACCCTCACCACCAAGGACAGTATCAAGGATTTCATCCGTTGGCACAAGGGTAGCCTCAGTTGGTACATGGGGCTGCTGTACTGCAGCCTCAAGCTGGCATCGTGGAAGTTTGGGCTATATGCTTCCCAAAAAGCCAAGGAGGCACTGCTCACTTATTTTTATAAAGATTATCCCATAGAAGAATTTGATGCTGCTTGCAGGAAATACGTGCTTGAAAGGTTGCCCCTCATCTACAGAAAACAGGCTATCAGCAAGCTGGAATGGCATCGAAAGGAAGGGCATGACATAGTGGTGGTATCCGCCTCCCCTGCCAACTATATCTGCCTATGGAGCAAGCAAAACCATATACAAGGCATTGCCACCCTGCTGCAAGTGGTTGACGGAAAGCTAACGGGAAAAATAGCAGGCAAAAACTGCAAAGGCCATCAAAAGCTGGTGTTGCTAAAGGAGGCTTATGACCTTAAAAGCTATAGTGAAATATACGTGTACGGCGATAGCAGTGGCGACAGGGAGATACTGGCCATTGCCACTCAAGCCTTCTTCCGCAGGTTCTGAAGGAACAGGCTTACCTTTTCAGGCACGAACTTGGTGACATCCCCCCCAAATTTCCATATTTCCCTCACTATCGAGGCATTGATGGCGGCATACTCAGCCCGGCTTATCAATAGCACTGTCTCTATGGAGGCATCCATGCTGAAATTCATTTCCGCAATGTTCTTCTCATAGTCGAAGTCAGTGCCACTGCGTAGCCCTCTTATGATATAGCCCGCATGGAGGCGTTGGCAGAGGTCAACAGTGAGGTCGGTATAGCCTATCACTTTTATGTTTGGCTCGCCTGCAAATACTTCTTCAGCCACCTTTACCCGCTCTTCCAGCGACATCAAGTAGCCCTTGCTGTTGCTGCTGCCCACTGCCACGTACAGCGTATCGAAAAACTTTACGGCACGGGTGATAATATCTATATGCCCCAGCGTTAAGGGGTCGAAAGAACCAGGGAAAACGGCTATCTTGCTCATGATTCAAAGGTAGGATATGGCTTTGATTTTTGACAAATAGCAAACCGAATAAGCGCTATTTTTTTATATTTGAACGCTAAATACCATACGATGCTTTCTGATAGTCCTAAAAAATTCAATAGTGTAGTGCCTTTCTTGCCCGTGGCCAACCTGAAGGCAACCATTGATTACTATAGGGATGTATTGGGTTTCTCTAACGAATGGTTTTGGGGCGATTCTGATGCCACCATCCTGCGTGATGACATGAGGCTATTGTTTAACCATAACCCTGAGTATGCAGCCGTGGTCAACAGTGCTCATGCCAACCTCGAAATCATGTGGTTTGTAGAAAACATTGATGCCATCTACGCAGAATACACAGAGAAGAAAGTCAACATCGTCACCCAGCTCAAGAACAAGCCTTGGGGCACCCGTGAGTTCACCATCCTCGACATGAACGGCTACTACATCCGCATCGCCCAAGGCCAGCCAACGGAGTAGGAAAGGATGGCGAAGACCATTCTTGACGCTGAAAAGAGTACTATACCCCCGAATAATTGGGATGTGCCGCCTTCGTCATCGTTTCGTTTCGTCGTATCCCGTTCTATAAACGTGGAATCCCATAGGAGTTAAAGTAATTGGCAATCAAATAATTCAAGTGTTTTGTTGTCCCCAACTCACGATACTTATAAAATCCATAAGTTTGAGTTTTTGAAAACCAACAAACAAGATGAGAAAGCAGGCCTTCATTTTTATAATATCCCTATTGTGCATGTATGGCAGTTCAAAAGCCCAATTGCCTAGCCAAACCCTAAGGGGGACGGTAGTGGATAAGGAATCGAAATCGCCTTTGCCTTCAGCTTCGGTGATGCTTATTTTGGATTCCATCACCAAAAAAAGTACCCAAACTGAAACAGATGGCAGCTTTAGGTTTGACAATGTGCCTGTGGGCAAACAAAAAATAAAAGTGAGCTATATCGGGTATCAGGATTTGATAATGGCTAACGTCGTTGTTAACTCTGGTAAGGAGACGGTGCTATACATTGAGCTAGAAGAAAAGGTGGCGCAAATAAAAGAGGCTACCGTGACAGCCAGAAAAAAGGGGGAGAGCGTGAATGAAATGACCAGTGTAAGCACCCACAGCTTCAATATGGAGCAAACGGAAAGATATGCGGGCAGCAGGCAAGACCCTGCCCGGATGGCCTCCAATTTCGCAGGAGTGCAGGGAAACAATGACTCAAGGAACGATATAGTGATAAGGGGTAACTCCCCCATGGGCGTATTGTATAGGATTGACAATGTAGACATACCCAACCCCAACCACTTTGCCGTGGCGGGGGAAAG
>JADMIO010361606.1_pt1 | contig 36044 bp, 33 predicted proteins | sample 8958161 | NCBI WGS metagenome assembly JADMIO01 (sample SAMN16585339, study PRJNA669376) | soil metagenome | isolation source: Crop rotation soil | place: USA: Cullars Rotation, Alabama | collected 2011
CCGCCAGCGCCGAGATACTCGTCCCACGACGTGGTCGCCGGAATGTAATCGCGCCGATCCACCGCGTAGGCGGTAAACGCGTACATGATCTGCCGCTGGTTCGCCCCGCACTTGGCCTGGTAGCTCACCCGCTTCGCGGCACTGAGCGCCGGCAACAGCAACGCGACCAGCATCGCCACGATGGAGATCACCACCAGCAATTCGATCAGCGTGAAACCCGCTCGCTTCATTTTGGAGACTCGACTCATTCCCTAGTCCTCTCCCCAGATGAAATGTCGCCAACCCGTCCCATCCTTGCGGGCGTCTTTTCAGCTTAGCGTCGATTCGCTCTAACACCAGCGTCGCGACGCCTCACTTGAAAAACGCCCGTGCTTGTCGGCACGGGCGTTTAGATTATTTCCGCTCTCGCTCAACCCGGTGCGGGGTCGTGGTCATTGTTCGTATACGGCCCGCCCGGCGGATACAGATAACTGCGGTCCCACCACGGCTCGGGCGCCCAGTTCGAAATCCCCGTGTACTTCATGTGGCGAACCACCGACATGTGGCCGTCCATGAACAGCATGGTCTTCGTTTCGTTCGGGTGGCGGAATCCCGGCTCCAGCCAACCATACGGTGCGTCACCGTCGACGTCGATGCGCCACTCAAAAATGTTCCAGCCCCAGCCGAAGCCGTAAAGCCCGGCGTCTTGAATGAAACGCACCTCGGCCGCCTTCGCCCGGCGCGGCTGCGAAAACCCGCGCCGCGGTTGGCCATACTGATAGCCCACAATTGAGAACTGAATCGCGTAGCTGTTCACCATCAGCTCATTGCCGAAGTTCGTGCAGGGCTTGCCGTTGTAGTTCGGATCGGTCAGCGAAATGATCCCCGGTAATTCGGCCACGCATTGAAACACCTTGTATCGAGTCGTGCCCCACCACGTCGTCGACCCGCCGGCGAAGTATTCGCCTCCGCCGACAAACCCGCCCGTGCCGAGCGCTTCGTCCCAGCCGGTCGTCGGTGGAATGTGGTCCTTGTTGGACTCCGCGTAAGCGCAAAACGCAAGGTATTGCTGATGGACGTTGCTGCCGCACATCACGGCCCACGCGGACGCTCGAGCTTTGCTCAACACCGGCAGCAAAATCGCAACGAGTATCGCGACGATCGAGATGACTACCAACAGCTCAATGAGGGTGAAACCGTGGGATTGATTCCCGCAGCAACGACGACGCGAATCCATACGCAGCGCTCCTCTCAACCCCACGGCGAATGCCAGCCCAAAACGACATGACCCTGCTCTCGAATTATCGGCACACGAGAGGGGCAAATCAAACAAACAATGTTCCCATGCGCGGATCAAGGGTGCTTAACCCACCTCGGATGCAGCAAAAGGGACGAAACGGGCGTACAGGCCCCAAAATCAGTTTTTATTAGCCGCGCCAGAGCGCTGAGAATTTACGAGTTCGCGGGCGACTGCGGAGCACCGACCAGCTCGGCGTTGGTCTTGAACCGCTCGAGGGCCTTGAGCAACTGAGCCACCTGTTGGTCGGGCTGCATATTGAGCAGCCGGCGGCGGAGGGCTGACATCGTCTGAAGCTCCTGCGGCGAGAGCAGCAGGTGCTCCTTACGCGTGCCGCTGGCGGCGAGGTCAATCGCCGGGAAGATGCGCCTTTCCGCAATCTTGCGGTCGAGGATCATTTCCATGTTGCCGGTGCCTTTGAACTCTTCGAAGATCACCTGGTCGCCGCGGCTGCCCGTGTCGACCAGTGCGGTCGCGATGATCGTGAGCGACCCGCCCTCTTCAAACTTTCGCGCGGCGCCGAAGAGCTGCTTCGGAATCGCCAGTGCACTCGCGTCCAAACCGCCGGACAGCGTGCGGCCGGTTTGCGACATGCCTGGCGCGGTGTTGAACGCGCGGCCGACGCGCGTCAGCGAGTCGAGCAGAATCATCACGTCCTTGCCCGCTTCAGCCATGCGCTTCGCGCGCTCAATCGTGAGGATCGCCAGCCCGACGTGCTTCTCCGGCGTGTGGTCGTTCGAACTCGCCAGCACTTCGCACGGCACGTTGCGGCGGAAGTCGGTCACTTCTTCAGGCCGCTCGTCGACCAGCAGCGCGATGACGTGAACATTCGGGTGGTTCTTTTGGGCCGCGAACGCGATGTTCTGCAGCAGCGTCGTCTTACCGGCCTTGGGCGGCGAAACGATCATGCCGCGCTGGCCGTAGCCGATCGGGCAGAAGAGGTCGATGAGGCGACACGCGGGCGGGCAGCCGGGGTATTCGAGCGTGAGACGCGGAGCGGGGTCGATGGTGGTGAGGTCTTCGAACTTGCGGCGCTTCAGGAACTCCTCGGGGGGCAGGCCGTCGACTTTGAAAATCTGCTGAACGCGCGGCGCGTTCGGCGCGATGGCGGGCACACGGTTCTGCTTGTTCTTGTTCCGCCGACCGTGCTGATGCTGCTGATGATGGTGCTGTCCGTTGCCCCCACCGCCGGCCGACCCGGGCTGGCCGAGCTCAACCTCGAGCGTGGTGCCCGGGCGGAGTTGGTAGCGCTCGATGACCTTGGCCGGGACCACGGGGTCGCTGGGCGAGGAGACGAGTGTTTTGTCGAGGATACGCAGCCGGCCGTCGCTGCGGTTGGACAGTTCGAGAATACCGGTTTGGGATTGCATGAGGACCTGAAAGGGTGCCGCCGGGCGAGACGCACAAGCATCGAGCACGGCTTGGATGTAGGGAGCCGCGCGAAGATGCGCGGCTACGCGAAACGGCGCCAGCGGCGCCGGATCATGAACGACTCACTTGGGGTTGCGCGGGCTCGTAGCCCTTGCGCTGCACGCTCTCTGCCCGCCAGGCAAGGCCTGAAAAAAGCAGAACACCGACGCGCAGCCGAACTCCATCAAAAAGCTGAGAATCTCCCCGCCGACGGCGCTCACAATGGAGTCGCCCGCGGCGGCAGAACGCTAAACAGATTTCGAACCTTGCACGCTTCCGAATAGCCGACCGCCCTGAGGTGGCCGCCTGATTCCTGCGTTGTTGGGAAGCTGCATGGGCTATTGCCCACTGCCGAAAGGCCGGTGACGACCGCGGCTCGTGCCGCCATCACACCACTACTGTACCCTATTTCGGCAAAAAGGATCAAGGACTGAGGAAAAATTACAAAATCCCCAACCCCAGAGGCCGAAGGATTATAGCACGATTCGCCCAGGGCTGCTTGCGGGCCCCCCGCGAACTAACGATAATGATAACTCGTTCGCATTAGGGTAGGAGGAAGTGGGTAGTGAGTAGTGCTTAGCGAGTAGTGAAAGACTCGCCTCGAACTGACCACTACGCACTACTCACTTCACACTTCCTCAAAAATCATGTCCACCCCCCTGCTCATCCTGACCTACTGCCTGCTCATCGTGCTCGCGTCGCTCGTAGGCGGGTGGATTCCGCAGTGGATTCAACTGACGCACAAGCGGATGGAGTTAGCGATCAGCGCCATCGCCGGCTTCATGCTCGGCGTCGGCCTGCTGCACATGCTGCCGCACGCGCAGGAAGCGATCGGCAACATTCACCACACCGTGCTCTGGCTGCTCGCGGGCTTCCTCGCGATGTTCTTCATCGAGCGCTTCTTTCGCTATCACCACCACGAAGTGCCCGAGTCAGACGCCCCCGGCAGCGACGATCCGATGCACATCGAAATCGAAACCGCAGCGCCGTCGGAAACCACTTCCACGCACAGCAACGTGCTTGCATCTTCCCGACCCGCCGCCCATTCGCACGACCACGATCATTCCCACTGCGACCACCCCAGCCACGCACACGACCACGGGCACTCCCACGGCGCATCAGGTCACAAACTCAGCTGGAGTGGTGCGGCGATCGGCCTCTCGCTCCACAGCATTCTCGACGGCATCGCCCTCGCTGCGGCCGCATCGACCAAGCCGATTGTTGTCGCCGGCCAGGCCGACGTCGCGGGGCCGGCTTGGGCGGGGCTCGCGGTGTTCCTCGTCGTCTTCCTCCACCGCCCCTTCGACTCGATGACGCTCGTCACGCTCATGGCCAAGGGCGGCTGGTCGGCGCGAACGCGGCAGATCGTCAACGGATTGTTCTCGCTCGCGATCCCAGTCGGTGCAGCGCTCTTCGTACTCGGGCTGTCGGGGACGAGCCACCAGAACAGCCTCGTCGGCTGCGCGCTGGCGTTCTCTGCCGGCACCTTCCTCTGCATCTCCACCAGCGACCTGCTGCCCGAATTGCAATTCCACCAGCACGATCGCGTGCCGCTCTCGGTCCTCTTCCTCCTCGGCCTGGCCCTCGCCTGGGGCGTCGCTCAAGTCGACACGCACGACGAAGCTGAGCATCACGATGAAGCGAGCCACGTCGACGAGCACGGCCACAATCACGGGCACGATCACGGCAATTCTCATAGCGCCGAAACCGATCACGCGCCGTGAACTTTACGTCTTGGATCGCCGACAACCCCACGCGCAGAGCCGCCGCGTGCCGCGGCGGGACGGGCGTTCCGAAGCCCGCTTTTTGGAGCGAGTCGGAAGCACTGGGATGCTCAAGGCCAAAATGACGATCTCGCCCTACCGCCGCTTCTTTGCCTCCGCCTCGGCGATCGCATTCAGGTTCGCAAGCATGAGTTCAAAATAGGTCGCCCGACCCGCTCGATCCTTGCCGCCGAACGCGTCCAGCCTCACAATCGAAACGCCCGCGCCGAGCCGCTGGCCAAGTTCCGTCGCAACCGACTCCGGCAACGCTTCGTCGATCCACACCGCGCCCGCCTGGTGCTCGCGAATCTCGCCGACCATAGCGTCGAGCGACGCGGCGCCGTCGCGGGGCGACAGATCAACGTACGACACAACCGCCAATCCCAAACCGCGCGGCAGCGTATCGATTCCTTCGCCTATCGCCGCCACGCGCAGGTTCGCCGAGCGTGCCAACCGCATGCTGTAATCCTGCTGCACCATCGCGAGGTTCGCGCGATACAACCGTGTGCGGTTTCGCAGCGGCGCTTCCAAGCCGGGGAAGTGACGCTCCAACCGCGACGGCAGCGCCGCCAGAAATCGGTGCGTCTCCAACATGTCGAGCCACGGCATTCGATGCGACGGCTCCGGCCCGGGCTGCGTCGCCGGCATCGTCTCTGCCGCCCGCTTTGCATCGCTCCCGTTGATCGGCGCGCCGTTCGCGTTCAACTGCAGTTTTGTGAGTTCGGTGAAGATGATCACGTTCCGCCCCGGCCGCTCGCCGTTGTCGCGAATGGCAGCGAGTACGCCGTCGTCCGACCCGTCCCCGACCGCGAGCACCGCGTCTGCCCGATCCAGCAGCGCTACCGCTGCTTGCGGCTGAGTTGTTGCCGCCGCACCGCCGCTCGTGGAAGGCAGCGCGATCACCTCCGCCCAATCGCCCACGATCTGCTCGAGCATGTCGGCGAGCGGATAGACGGTAGCCACCAGCACCGGCTTGCCGTGCGCGGGTTGCGAAGCAGGCGCAGCCGCCGAGTTCGGCGCGCGATCGCACCCGCCCGCCCATAGGGCAAATAAAACGAGAACGACCCGACCGTGCCAGCAATTTCGCATGAGCTTCACGACATGAGTCTGTAGCCGGCGCCCATCGGGGTCAAACCCGCGATGCGACGGCCATTTACGAGCGGGCGACGGCAGAGCTATAATCCGGACGTCCGCATTTCTCTCTGCATCTCGTCGGCGAAGGGGCGAACATTTCTGCGAGGGCAACACGATGGGAAGTCATTCTCGCACTCGGGCCTTTACCCTTGTCGAATTGCTGGTGGTGATCGCCATTGTCGCCCTGCTTGTGGCGCTGCTGCTGCCCACGCTGCAGGGCGCCCGCGAAACGGCACGGCGCGTGATCTGCGCGAGCAACCTGCACCAGTGGGGAGTGACGATCAACACCTATTCACACGACTGCGCCGGCTGGTATCCGGGCATCACCGCGTGGGGCGCTAACGACATCTTCAGCGATTCGAGCATCACCCCTGCGCCCGTCAACACGCCGGAGCAGGCGTATAGAAAATGGATGGTGAGCTACGGCTTCGCGTTGGCGACGACGCGGTGCCCTTCCCGCACGCAAACGCGCTGGTCTTGGTCAAACAATTACGCCAGTGCATGGTTCGCAACCGACTATTTCCACTTCTTCGGCCGCGGCGATCGCAATCTGGCCGACGGTCTCTATTTCTACGGCTGGACGAGCAGCTATTACGCCTGGAACGGGTTGGGCAACAACCAAAACCGCTGCCCGGTACCCAACGTGCTCAAGTTCCGCCGGAGCAGCCGCACCGTCCTTGCCTACGACCGCAGTTGGACGCCAATTAATAACGGTTACTACTACGACCAGGGCAACTATGACGAGGAAAGCAATCACGCGAACCGCCGCGGCGCGGGCAACCCTTACATCTCGGCAGGCAACACCTACGTACTCAAATACGCCGATGGGGCGAACTACCTGCTGCTGGATGGCAGCGTCACCTGGTCTGACCTGAGCACCGCGGGCAGCGTCTACGCGATCGGCGGTAAAGATTACTACCGCACGTGGGTCGCCGGCGCGAATCTTCGTCAACCGTAGGCCGACGCTCGGCCGGCGGACGCTGCCACATCGCCTAACTTGACGTTAGGCCAAACGTCTCAAGGAACTGCCCGCTTCGCGTCGTCGCCCGGACCTTTCGGCTCTTCGGGCGGCTCCGTCGGTTGTGTCGTCGCCGCGCCTGGCGAGATCCACCACCGTTCGTGCCACACCAGCTTGCCGTGGGCGGGAATTGTGACGTGCTCGAACATCGCCGCGTCGCCGCCCGGCTGCATGTCAACGAACCGGCGGACGAACCACTGGTCGCCCGCCCACCGGCGCTCGTCCGCCCCCTCGCGTTGCCTATCGCCTAGTGCATCGAGCTTGGAGATGGTCGTCACCCGCATCGCCTTCGACGTGCGATTCTCCAGCGCCACTTCGATCTCTAGCACGCCGGTGATTTCCTTCAGCTCGAACACCTTGCGAAAACGAAGGCCATCGCGCGTGTCGCTCAGCAAGGCGACGCGGTTCTTGCCGCCGTCAACCACCCAATAGGTGTTCAATTCGAGTTCACGCCCCACCGGCTCAACCGGCGTGATCCACCCCGCCTGCCCGAGCACGTTCGGGCCTGAGACGCCGAGGCCGACGGCGCGGGCTCGCACTTTGTCTTCCACTTCCGTGTCCGACTCGATCAACCACCTCGGGCGGCGGCCGAGGTGAAAATCGACCACGCGAGCGGCCTGCTGGTCGATCAGCACCGCCGAGCGCTTGCTGCGGATGCGCACGAACGGCCGCCCATCCACCTCGGTCGTGTCAACGTTGGGCGAAAACACCGTCGCCGCCCCGGCGTCGCCGCGTTTCCACGCGTCGCAGCCGAAGAGGGAAACAGCCAACACAACCCACGCCAAGTTAAACCATCCACGCCGCATCAAATGCACTCCAACAAACTTCATCGATCAAACCTCAACCACCTCGCCCGCGCCGACGAAGAGAAGCCGTGCCGCGACCTTCTCCGCCGGCAATCCCAGCATCGCCGCGATCGCCCGGCGGTAGGCCTGCATTTGCGGGCGATACGTTTCGATCAACCCGTCGCGCGTCGCGGGCGAGAACATATCGGTCTTGAAATCGATCAGCGTCGCGCCCGCCACTTTGCCGCCCCAGCGCTCGACCACCACGCGATCGAACCGCCCCTGAATCATGTCGCCCTCGACGCGCACGGCGAACGACCGCTCACGCCACAACTCACAATCAACGCCGTCGCGCGGCGCCAGCGCCGCTGCAATCGCCGGCCGGGCGAGCATCGCGCGGAAATCCTTGATCATCGCGCCGATCGACGTCGCCTCCACGCCCGGCATGCGCTGCGCCATTTCTCGCAGTCGCTCATCCGCCGGCAAATCGTCTCGACCGATGAAGCCAACCGCCACGAACCAGGCGTGCATCACCGAACCGCGCAGCCGCTGCGGCGCTCCCTCCATCGCGAGCAGATCGGCCGCCTCCACCTTGCCCGAAGCTTCGAGCGATGACGGCGTCACTACGGCCCACGCCCGCCGCGCGTTCGCCGCCGGCGCTGCCAATTTCGGCCGCGGCGGCGCGAGTTGAGCCAGCGACGCGTCTCCCGTCGTGTCTCCGCTCTTGCGTGCGGGGAACGCCTTTGCCCAATCCGACTGCCCGTATTGGTACAGCGTCTCCTCACCGGCGAAGCTCGGGTCCGCCGGGCCGAGCCCGCGCCGCAGGATCGACGCGAACGACAAATTGCTCCAACCCTTTGTGCTCGGCGCGCCGCTCTTCAACGGCTTCAGCGGCTTGACGATCATGTGCAGCGCGAACTTCGCCCGCGTCATCGCCACGTAGAGCGAACACAAATCGTCACGTAGCCGCCGACCGCGTTCCTGCTGGTACGCCTCTTCAACCTCGGGGCACTGCGCTCGAACCAACTCGTTCGTCGCGCGAAAGACCGCCTTGATCGGCATCGTCGGCGAGTCGCGCAGCGTGTAGACCGACTCGCCCGAAGTGGCCAGCAGCGCCCGTTCGAGCTGCGGCAGCACCACGACGTCGAACTCAAGTCCTTTCGCCTTGTGTACGGTCATGATCCGCACCGCCGCGGGCGAGGGTTGCTCCACCGGCGTTTCGCTTACGTACGTGACGAACGCGCCCGCTCGCAGCCCCGCGTCGCGCTCAAACCGATCGGCTAACTCCACGAGCTGCATCATGCGGCCCAGGCTCCGCTCGCTGCAAGACGGCGCGAGCGCCCGCATCCAATCCGCCACCACGGCCGCGTAACCGCGCCGCACCAAGTCAGTGCGAATCGCCAGCGCTACGCGGCCGCGCGCTTCGGGCGTCATCGCGTCCAACCCCACAACAGTCGCCAGCGGCGAGTGGCGGACGTGGAACGCCGCGGCCGTGTCGCCCGGGTGGTCCGCCAGCGTGAAGGCCGACATCACCACGCCTACGGCCGGGTCGTCGGTCACAGGATTGCCGCCCTCGCCGCTCGCATCGACGTGCAATTTGTGAAGATCGTCGACCAGCGTGTGCACGTGGGCGTTCGTCGAAACCAGCACGCCCAGAGTCGCGCCGTGCGGCAATGCTTTCGACCATTCGGCGATCCGCTTCGCGACATACTCGTCGTGAGCCGAACCGCCTGCCTGCGCTACCTCACCTTCGCCCGCCTCGCTCGATTCTTCTTCCGGTTCCGGGGGGACGGGCGAGGTGATCAGTTCCGCGTAGCCCGCGCGTTTCGCGTGCGTGGTCGTGTGGTGGCTGAATCGCTCGCACCACTGCGTCACCACGTTGGGTGATTCGCCCGCCAGCGCGGGGCTGCTGGCGATATCGCTGAACAGGCTGTTGACCGTCTTCATGATCGCCGGCGACGAACGGTAGCTTGTGCTGAGCTGCTTCGAGCTTGTCGGCAGGCGCAGGTCGCTTTCGACGCGATCGAAGATTTCCGCGCAGCCGCCGCGCCAGCCGTAGATCGCCTGCTTGCCGTCGCCCACGCAGAAGAACGAGTGCGAGCCGTCGGAATGCGAGACGATCTCTTCCGCCATCGGGCGCAGCACGTCCCACTGCTCGACGCTGGTGTCCTGAAACTCGTCCAGCATCAGGTGGCCCACGCGGGCGTCGAGCCGGTAATACATCTCCATCAGCGCGTCGTCGCCGCGGGCGGGCATCTCGCGGGCGAGCTTGTGCGGCAGGTCGGAGAACAACATGATTCGCTGCGCGTTCCGCAACTTCACGTAGTGTTCGTCGAACCGCTTGAGAAGTTCAAACGTCGCCCCTGTCTGCCGCGCGACGCGGGTGATCAGCTCCGCCCGCGCGTGCGCCATTAGCGGCCGATAGACCTCCAGCACGTCGCCCGTAATCGGCACGCGCTGATATATCGGCGGGTCGGTGTCCACCTTCGCCGCCAAACCCGAACCGAGAAACTTTTCCCAATCGTGCGCCTGCGCCGCGCTCAAGTTCGGTGCGACGCCTTTCGCGATGGCCTTGCTCGTCAGCGTCCCAACCAGCGCGCTCAGCGCTTCAATGGCGTCGTTCAACTCATCGCGCGACAGCGTCGGCGGCGGGTCGAGCTTAGCCCAGCATTCCGGCGTCGACTGGCGATAAACGTCGTACAGGCTCAGCACGATCTCATCGATGGCCTCGGTCACCGAACGTTTAGCGGTGTCGTGATGCAGTCGGCGAAGCAGGTCGATCAGTACAGCCGGCTCATCGTCCGCAAGCATCGCCTCGATCGCCTGCGTGCGGATCGGCTTCACGCTCGGGTCGTCCTGCGCCACGATCCGCGCGCCGGGCGGCACGCCAAGCTCATGCCGGAAGCCCTGCACGATGCGGCTGAAGAACGAATCGATCGTCGAGATGCCGACGCGGTGGAGTGAACCGCAAACACTTACCAGCATGCGGCGGCAGTCCGTCAGCCGCAGCGACGGGTCGCCCAGTTCCCTCGCCAGCGCGGCCGCGCCTTTCGTGTCGATCGCCCCGCCAGCAAGTCGCACCAGAACGCGGCTCAGAATCTCACCGGCCGCCTTGCGCGTGAAAGTGGTGGCGAGAATCGCGTCGGGCGACGCGCCTTCGCGCAGCAGATGCAGATAGCGATTGCTGAGTTGGAAAGTCTTGCCCGCGCCGGCCGACGCGCGGATCACGTCGTGAATCGTCGGCTCGGCCGCGGGCACATGCGTGGTGGAAGTCGTCATCGCGACGCCCTCCCCTCGGCGGTCGCGTCGGCGGCTTCGATCGCGTCATCGCGATCGGTGCAACCGTCCATGCAGATGCGTGAGAACTCGTCGTCGTACTTCGGCTTGTTCGGCGGCCAGAACACGCCGCGGCGGATCGAACGGATGATCTCTTTCGCCCGCTCCACCGCGTCGGCGAGTTGCTCGGGCGTCCACGTCGCGACGGCGAGGCCGACGCGGCGAAGGTCTTTCGGAAGATTGACGTAGCCGAGCGTCAGCGGGCCGGTGATGCCGAGCCGCTCGGCCATCAGCGCGTAAAGCGGCAGCTGTAAATCCACCCATTCGCGGCCGGACATGTGTGCGCGTTCGGGCGGCGACGGCGTGTCGGCCGTCTTGTAGTCGAGGATGCGATAGCCGTGAGCGGGATGGCGGTCGACGCGGTCGATCGTGCCCGTGAGTTGAAACGGCTCGCCGTCAACGTCGATGCTGAACTTCATCGACGCCTCGACCTTATCCGTGTTGATCAGCCAACCTTCGGCCGCCTGGCTCGCCTGCCACGCCGCGAGCGAATGCAGTCGTGAACGCAGCAGCTCGATCTGGATGCGTACGGCCGCGGGCGGCTCGTCGCCGTGCTGCGACTTCACGAGAGCGTCGAGCTGTTGCGAGAGGAAGGCGACGATCATCTCGACGTCATCCGACGAGGCGAGATCGCTCTTGCCGAGCCGTTGCAGCACGCGGTGAGCGAGGCTGCCGAAGGCCGCGCCGTCGAGTTCGATCGATGCGTCGTCGCTCTCTGTGAGCTTGAGCACGTGCCGCAGGTAGAAGCGGTACGGGCAGGCGATGTAATCGCGGAACGCGGTGACGCGGAGCGACTGAATCGGCGGCAGCGGCGGCATGGTCGCGGCGATTTGCGCGGGCGTCGGGATGCCGAAGCCGCTGCTCTTGCCGTGCGCGAGCAGCGCGGGCACGCGCGACGCCTCTTCAGTGTCGCGCTTGTAGAAATCGAGCAGCCGTCGGGCCATCTCTTCTTCGGAACACGCGAGCAGCAACCGGCTGGGCGTGAGCGGGTCTTCCTCCGCACCGCGTCGCCCGGCGAGAAGCACGACCTCCGGCCGGCTGTGGAGGATCGCGGTGAGCATGCACGCGTCGCGCGCATAACGGCGGCGGTTGTCGACGAGGCCCAGCACGCGGCGGAGGTGGTCGGGCAGAAACGTATCGCCGTGCGTGCTCTCGGGGATGAAGCGTTCGTTGAAGCCGGTGACGATGAGGGCCGGCGCGTCGTCGAGTTGCAGTTCGAGCCAGCGCAGCACTTCGACCGCGGCACCGCGCGGCGCGGGCGTTACGTCGCGCCCGCCGATGCGACTGAGCGTGAAACGCACGGCGTCGGGAAACGTCATCGGCACGGCGCTGCGAGCGTCGAGCTGCGCCTGCTCGCGCAGCGCATCGCCGATCGCCTGCAGCGCGCGGATCATCGTCAGCTCGGCGGGATTCGTGCGATCGAACCCAGTCGAGCCGTAGACTTTGGTGAGCGCCGCGGCGATCGGTTCGCTCCACTCCGGCAGAGGCCGCTCGCGGTTCGCGCCCTTTCCCACGAGCGCACGAACCGCGTCATGCACGGCCTTGAGCCGCGCCGCCCGCTCGGGATCGCCGAGCCAGCCGGACGTTGGTGTGCCGTGGAGGTGCTCGGTGATGTAGCGATCGAGCAGCGTGAGCCAGTCGCCGACGGCCGACGATGGAGCGCCGAGCGCGCGGGCGACGTAGGTTTCGATATCGGGGTGGCGCAGCAGCGAGGCGAGGTCGTTCAGCCGATCGGTTTGCATGTAGTTGGCAAGCGCGGCCAACATGCGGATCGGGGCCGACTGATTCAGCGGCCGCCCGAGCGACGAGTGGGCCGGCACGTCGACGGTGTCGAGCGTTCGCTCGATGAGCGGCACCATGGCCGCGTCGCCCACTCCGATGGTGATCTGATCGGCCGCGAATCGCCCGCCGAACGAGGCGGAGCGTTTGCCGTTGCCGCCCTGCTTGGCCGGCGAAGGTTCGAGAAGGCGGGCGATTTCGCAGGCCTGGTCGCGTGGGCGGTCGACGATGCGGACGGTGGCGCGGTTCAGGTCGATCTTCCGCTCACTCCACACGGCGGGGTTAAGGCAGCCCAGCGCGTCGAACGCGGCGGCTTCCTCTTCGGGCGCGTGGATCAGTGCGGTGATGCGGTCGCTCTGCTCAGCGGCCTGTTCGATCATGCGCTGATGAACGCGGTCGAGGTCGGCCGTGGCGATGAGAACAATGTCGCCCGTCGCGCGGCACTCGCGTTGAACCAACGCATCGAGCCGCGCCGCGTGGATGTCGCGCAGGCCGCGCTCGGCGAGCGAGCGCATGAAGGCGTGATGGAACTGCGCGATGGCGTCCCAGCGCTCCACCTCTTTGAAATCGTCCAGCCGCTCGCAGAGCGAGGCGACCTCGGCCACGGGAACGGTCGCGGCGCCGAGAACCGAATAAACCTCGTCAAGGTCTTGCGCCAGCGCGAGCCAGCCGGTGAAGTCGTCGGCCTCCGGCGGCTCGGCCACGACCACACTCAGCACTTCGGGATCGACCGAACGCAACGCCTCAATGTGCGCGAGCAAACTTTGCAGTTCGCTCGCGATGGGCAGTTGAGGCGGCGAATAGAGCCGCTCCGGCAGGTCGCTCGGCGTGATCAGTGTCGGCGGGAAGAACGGCACGCCGGGCGATTGAGCGGCGGCCTCGACCAGGATTTCGAGTAGCCGTCGCGAAGCTTGAGCGTTGGGGAGAACGACGGTGAGCGCGGTGAGATCGCACGAATCCGCTCGCCCGTAGCGTTGGCGCAGCCACGCCGCCGCCCGCGGAAGGCACGGGCCATCCCAACCCAGAAAGACACGGTTCACCGGCATTCGCACATCTTAACAGGCCCCTGACGACAGAAGGACTCGTGTTGCGCGGCTCGTGTCTCGCGAATGAATCACTGCCAGCTCCCCGTCGAGACACCAGCGCCGCATCAGCCATGCACGCGAGGCACCAAGCGCGAGACGCGAGACGTTCAACCTTCATCGCTATGCTATGCGCATGGAAATCGATGCACGAATTGCGCAGTGGGAAAAGATGACTCAGGCCGACCCAGAAAACGACATGGGTTGGTTCAGCCTCGGCACCGCGTACCGCGACGCCGAGCGGCCGGCGGACGCGGACAAGGCGCTCGCTCGCGCCCTCGAACTCAACCCGCGCAGCTCGCGGGCGTATCAACTTCGCGCGCAGGTTCTCATTCAACTCAACCGCGCGAGCGACGCGGCCGACGTGCTCACCAAGGGTTACACCGTCGCGGCTGAGCAAGGTGACGTGATGCCGCAGCGGGCGATGGGCTCGCTGCTCGAGAAGCTCGGCAAGCCGGTGCCGCAGGTGGCGGCGGCCGCGAAGCCGGTTGAGCTCGGCCCGAACACGATTCGCGACCGCAAGACCGGCCAGCCCGGCAACCGTTTGCCCGACCCGCCGATGCGTGGCCCGCTGGGCAAGTTCATCTTTGACCACTACAGCCGCGAGACGTGGATGGAGTGGATCAAAATGGGCACGAAGGTGATCAACGAACTTCGGCTCGACTTCTCCAACGACGCCAGCGCCAAGCTCTATGATGACCACATGATGGAGTGGCTCGGCTTCACGCGCGAAGACGTCGAGGAATACAGCAAGCAAACCGCCGACTCCGCGGCAAAGCCGTGAACCGCGGCGGGTGCTCGTGCGTCTTATTCGCTGGGTGACCGCCGATTCTTCCATCATCCAAAGCCCCTGCCGGGTGCCACTGGTCGGCGTACTCGCCGCGCAGTGTTTGTGAGTCGTGCGCAAGACTCTGGGCGACGAGTACGCCGACCAGCGGCACCCAATCCGAATCGGCCGTCACTGTTCGACAAAGGAACTCGCATGAAGCGCCCCGCGTTCGCCTTTTCGGGCGGGATGAAAGCTGCAACAGTTGTGGTCTTCCTGTGCCTGCTGGCGTTTCTCGCGCACTCGACCCGGGCGGACCAGTTCGCGCCGCAGCGAATGACGGTCAGCGGGAAGCCGGCCGACATCGGCTCGGCGATTGGCCAGAAATACGCGGGCGAGTTGCGCATCCTCCATCCGATTTTGGTGCTCGTCGGCAAGCAGTACACCGGTGTCAGCAAGGCCGAGTTTTACGCGAAGGCCGCCGGGCTGGCTCAGCACATTCACGAAGACGACATCGCCGAGATGAAAGGCCTCGCGCAGGCGAGCGGGCTGACCTACGAAGATGTGCTTTACCTCAACGTCTTCTATAACCTCACCACCGACCAAGTGGCCTGCCGGCAGCTTGTTCTTTGGGGCGATCACACCGCCGACGGCGAACTGCTCCACGCCCGCAACCTCGACTGGCGCGACTACCGCGGCGACCCGCTCAAGCGGAACAATCTCATCCTCAACGTGAAGCCCGAAGGCGGCATCGAATACCTCATGCTCACCTGGCCTGGGCTCACCGGCGTGCTCACCGGCACCAATCACGAAGGCATCACGGTCGCCTTCAACACGCTCTCCGGCGGCTGGCAGCCCCGCGCGGCCGAGCCGATCTTCTTCACGCTCAAACGCGTCCTCCGCTCGTGCAAGACGCTCGACGAGGCGATCGTTACCATCCGCGACGCCAAGCCGCTCGGAAACGGATCGATCATGATTTCCTCCGCGAAGGAGAAACGCGCTGCCGTTGTTGAAGTGTTCGACGGCCAGGTTGGCGAACGCGAATCGAAGGACGGCGTCATCGGCAACACGAACACCGGCACCAAGGAAACCGGCGTCACCGGGCCCGAACTCGGCCCCGCCGAGACGCCCGCCTGCGCCATTGCGCGAGAACACGGCACGAAGTTCAAGCCGGAATCGCTCCGCAGCGTGCTGGCCGATCCGAAAGTGCTCGCGACCAACAACATCGTGTCGGTCATCTTCAATTCCGCCGCGAACGAGATGCTGCTTTCCTGCGGGCAGAACGAAGCGGCGAAAGGTGAGTTTCACAAATACACGCTGTTTGAGAAGTGACGGGTGCCACTAGTCGGCGTACTCGCCGCCTAGTGTTTTCGTGCGGCCGAAGAGCACTGAATGGCGGAGCACCGCCGACCAGCGGCAGCAGACAAGCAATTAGCGGATCGCCCGCAACATCGCCGGCGTCGCCAGCCACATCAGCACGCCATGCGAGAGCGAACCGCGCCCGCCGCGCGTCACGTGCATGGACGCGCAGCCGGCCTTTTTCATCTCCAATCCGCCGCTCGATGACGGGCCGGCGCACAGCAGCATCACCAGTTCGCTCAACGTCGGCTCATGACCGACGAGAAGGATCGACTCTTCACTGCGCTTCGCGAGCGCGCGTACCACGACAGCCGCCGGGCCTTCCGCGAGTTCGTCCATCGTTTCGACTTCATCATCAAACGCCTCGGCGACGAGGCGCGCCGTCTCGGCCGCCCGCACTTTCGGGCTCGCAAGAATCACATCCGGCGCCTTCATCAACTTCGCCAAGCCTCGCGCCGCCTCTTTCGTTCGCGACACGCCTTCGTCGGTCAGCCGCCGCGACGCATCGGTCCCGTCGGGGCCGTAGTCCTCTGCAATCCCGTGACGAAAAACCATCAGTTGCATCGTGAGACCCCCATGCGATACTTGTCGCCCCTCCAGCATAGGCATAACGGTTTTTGAGTTTCTTTATTCCCAACAAACTAATTCGGGCAAACTCATCATGGCCAAACTCGTCATCCTCGGAACCGCTCACGGTCACATTTTCGGCATGGCTGAGTGCGCTCGCGCCAGCAAGAAACTCGAACTCGCCGGCGTGTGGGACGACGACGCCACGCGCCGCAAAACCGCCGCTGAGAAGATGGGCATTCCTGAGATCAAGACTCTCGAAGAGGCTCTCGCGATGAAGCCCGCCGTGGCGATGACGACGGCCGTGCCCGGCACGCGCGTGTCGATCGCCGAGCAGTGCGCCGCGGCGAAGGTGCCGATCCTTGTCGACAAACCGCTCGCCGTCACGCGCGACGCGCTCGAGCGCATCATCGCCGCGCAGAAGAAGAGCGGCACGCCAGTGATCACTTACTACCCCTACCGCGGCGACCCGCACATGCAGGCCGCCAAGGCGATGCTCGATTCCGGCGCCATCGGCAAGCTCGTTCGCATCTTTTCCGCAGGACCGCACAAGATCAACGCCTCGCAGCGTCCCTACTGGCACTGGACGGCCGAGGATAACGGCGGCGCGCTGATCGACATCGGCTCGCACCACATCGACAACTGCTGCTGGCTCGCCAATGGCTCGCCCGAATGGGTCTCCGCCATCCACGCGAACTTCGATCAACCGAGCCACGGCGGCTTCCAGGATTTCGCACAGGCTCAATTGAGGTTCGCCAGCGGCGCGTTCGCGCACGTCGAAGTCGATTGGCTCAACCCGCCTAGCATGCGCAACTTCGGCGACACGCGCGTGTGGATCCAGGGCACGCACGGCAAGATCGAAATCCGCCACGGCGACGAATCGCTCGCCCACTTCTGGACTGACCAAGTCGCCCAGCAACCGCTCGACCCGGGCGACCGCCCGTCAATCGACGGCTGGACCACGCTCCTGCTCGAAGATCTCGCCGCCGGCGGCAAGGGCTTCATCCCGCAGGAAGAAGTCTGGCGCACTTCTCGCGCAACGTTCGACGCGTTCGAGTCGGCTCAGCACGACGGCGCGCCCGTGGTGACGGGCCTTCGAAACTAATCATGCGATAGCCGGCACACGGTGTAAACTCGCGCCCATCTCAAAAGCAACGCGGCCCAGAGGTGGCTTCCGGGCCGCGAAGCGTTGACGCATTCCGACCTTCGGAACGTCATCGGATCCGTCGTTCGATCAAGGGCCGGGATGCTATTGGACCGTCGTGAGTTCTGCGTTAGCAGCACGACGGAAGGCGAGTGACGATGTGAACCAGGTCGGTCCGGCCTCACATCGGCACAAAATATGGGTGAGATGCTTCTCAAAATCCCCATCCGGACATGTCCGCCTCCCCCTCCCCATTTGTCCGCGACAGGGGTTAAGGTGAATCCTAAGCATCAGATATAAAATGTCCGGAAAATGTCCGCGGACATTTCATTGAACTTTCCCAAAGGTTAGCCAGTTCACTTGTCAAAGAATGAGGGAAGGAGCGGCTCTGGGTGCTGTCACACGACACCGCTATTGAACATCCGTTGAATCCGACAGCCGTCGGCACGGGTTATGTTCAACTCTATTTTAAAGATCAAATCGGCAGGCGTCAATGGCTTAGGCGCGACGTCGCACTCGGATAATGCCCACTTGAAGTTTAGCGTCTCGTCCGGGTGCCATGCCCTCGTCTTCGTGGGCATGCTCTTACGTTCACAGAGAAGACATGCCCACGAAGACGAGGGCATGGCACCTGAAACTCATTCACTTTTCCGTGGCTCAAACTTCGCAATCATCTCCTCCGGCATCCGCCGCGGCCGCCCGGTTTTTATGTCAAGGTAAACCCACGTCGTCAGCGCTCGCACCAGCGTCACGCCGTCGGACAAGCGGATGATTTGGTGCCGCCGCAGAGCGGTGAACCGCTCCATCTCGCAAGGCCAGGTCGCGATGACGATGCGATCGCCTGCGAAGGCCGAGGCGAGGTAATCGACTTCGTGCCGCCGCACGACGAACGACGCGCCGAGCCGCTGGTAGGCTTCCCAGTCGTACCCGACGGCCGACGAATGCGCGAACGCGGCGCGATCCATCCAACGGATGTAGGCCGCGTTGTTGACGTGGTTCTGAGGATCGATGTCGCTGGCTTCAGCGGTGAGCGGGAAAAGAAACGGTGCTTCAACGTCGAGCGTGATCGGCCGGCCCGCGTCATCGTGTAATTCGCTCATCTCAATCGTCCAAGGTCCAAGGTCCAAAGTCCAAGAAATAAGCGTCCCACGTCCCGCCTTCAACTTGGGACCTTGGACTTTGGACTCTTCAACTCTTATTTCTTATTCGTTTGCGCGAACTCGGGCCGATCGATCTCGCGCAGGTAATCCCAACTGTAGATGCCCGTGTCATGGCCATCGGAAAACACGATGCGAATCGCGTAGTTGCCGACGAGGTCGGCCCCCGTCGCGGTGAGCGGCCCGCTGCCGGTTGAAGCAGGCAACACCGTCAGCGGGTTGCGCTCCATCTCTTCGCGCAACTGCTTCGCATCGGCCGACGGCGACATGCGGCGGAGATAGGCGATCGGAAAAAAACTCACCACGCCGCCCGGCCACGTGACGGCGAGGCCTTTGTCTTTTTGAAGATCGAGAGAAACGGGTTTCATGTTCGAAACGTCCAAAAGTCCAAGGTGCAAGGTCCAAGGTCCAACGTTCCAGATCAAAGGCCGCCAATTCAAAGTCTTCAACTTTGGACTTTGGACCTTGGACTTTGGACTCTTAATCAACCGCCGCGACATGATACCGCTCGCCCTGCGCGATAGAGTGACGGCATGAGCGACACCCACTCAACCAGCGCCTCGTCGGGCGATTCCGGCTCTCTCGCCAGCCAGCGCAAGGTCGCCGATTCCCTCGGCTTGCCCGTCGTCCAGCGGCACATCTTTCTCTGCTGCGATCAGACCAAACCCAAGTGCTGCGACAAAGAGCGCAGCCTGGTCGCGTGGGAGTTCCTCAAAAAGCGCCTCAAAGAGCTTGGCCTGTCCGAGCAAGGCGGCGTCGCCCGAACCAAGGCCAATTGTCTCCGCATCTGCGAAGGCGGCCCGATCGCCGTCGTCTACCCCGAAGGCGCCTGGTACGGTGCCTGCGACCCGCCGGTGCTTGAACGAATTGTTCAAGAACACCTCATCGGCGGGAATATTGTTCGCGATCACTTGATTATCCAGAAGAGCTTGGATGAATAAGGCGGGGATGCGCGGGGTCTCTGTGCCGCATCCCCCTTCCAAGCCTACGGTCGTGCCCGCCCACGGTAGCCGCGCGTCCGTACATTCGTCGTATGGATTGTTGAGGATTCGAGATGAGCAAGCCAAGAGATCTGGAACACGAAATTCGCAAAGGCCGGCGGGTCGCGGTCCAGCTTGAGATCGTGAATGTGGAGCGCCACATCCTGATGTGCTGCGATGAGGACGAGGCCGCCTGTGCCAGCAAAAAGCAGATGGCCCGCTCGTGGGACTACCTCAAAACCCGCCTGAAAGACCTGGGCCTGACGGACAACGGCCGCGTGCGTGCAACAAAGACGCAGTGCCTGAAGGTCTGCACCAGCGGCCCGATTCTCATCGTCTACCCCGACGGCACTTGGTACGGCTGCAGCGACGAGCCCTCGATTGAGCGCATCATTCAAGACCACCTCATCGGCGGAAAGATCGTCAGCGACCTGGCGATCAGCACCCCGTCGCCGTGTGAGACGCTGCGAATCGCGAAGTGATGTGAGGCGGCACGTCAGCGAGCCGGGGCGTGCCGCCCCGATCTTCGCCCCTACAACTTGGAGCCTTGAAAGAGCGAGCCTCAATCAACGGTGAGTGCAGAGCCGTCCCGGCGCGCCGGGACAGGACGGGACGCTTCAGCCCGTTGCTTCGAGCGTCATTTCGCCCATCGATTTGCTATCACCCATGAGAACCGGCGCCGAAGCCTGCTTCGTTGCTCAAAGAAGCGGGCTTCGGAAAGCCCGTCCCGCCGCGACACGCGGCGGCTCTGCGCTCACAGTGATTTGTGAGTTGAAGTTTCCAACACCACGCGGATAAAAAATCAATCACTCCGCCGGCTGCGTCGCCGGGGTCGTGTTCCGCAGCGTCGCACGAAGCTGCTTCGCTCGCTCCACCACTTTCTCCGAGTCCGGCTCGGGCAGCGGCGACATCGTGAAGTGCCAGTTCTGTTCTGTCTTGTGATGCGGCACCACTTCGGCCGCGAGGTCGGGGCCCGGCGCTTCCCACCACGGCGCCTTCGCACGCTGCTGCGTCCACAAAGCCTGGTAGCCCTCGTGCTCTAATCGAACGTCGTAGGTGCCATAGAAGGTAAATGGGATCGACACCGGCGTGCGACCGACTTCTTCATCGTTGAGATAAACCAGCGCGCCCTCGGGCTCGGACGTGATGTTGAGCGTGCGCTCGACGCAGCCGATGGTGCTGACCGAGCCGATCACTGCCGCCGCGATGAGGAGCATTCGCTTCATCATGGGCGGCATTGTAACGATGGATGCAGGGAGCCGCGATGCAACGCATGACCGAGTGGTGCTCAAGGAACATTACAATGCCGGCATGCCCAAACGCCTCTCCCACATCGACAGCCGTGGCCGCGCGACGATGGTCGACGTCGGTCACAAGCCGATCGTCTGCCGCACGGCCGTGGCGCAGGGCGATTTCGTCGCCGCGCCTTCAACGCTCGACCGGCTGATGAAGGGCGACCTGCCGAAAGGCGAGGCGCTAGCGGTCGCGCGGATCGCCGGAATCGCCGCGGCGAAACGAACCGATGAGCTGATTCCACTCTGCCACTCGCTGCCGCTCGATTCGGTTTCGGTCGAGTTTAGCCGCGCCGCTCGCGGCCGCGTGCGCGTTACCGCGTCGGCGAGTTTGTCCGCCCGCACCGGCGTGGAGATGGAAGCGCTGACGGCGGTGGCGGTCGCGTGTCTCACGCTTTACGACATGACGAAGGCGGTCGACAAGAAGCTTCGCATCGAGAACATCGTGCTGGTCAAGAAAACGAAAAATCTTCCGGAGGAATCGCGATGACCGAGCCCACGCCGACGGATGTCGATCGCTCGCTGACGCAACTTCACGGGTCGCTCGGGCGGAAAAAGCTCAACAAAACCTGGGCGAAAGTTGAGATTGCCGGAGGGCTGGTGGCGGTTGCCGTGGCGATTGCGACGATCGCTCGCACAGTTGCGGAGCCGTTGGCCGACGCATTCCCGTTAATCGGCGCGGCGGTGATTCTCTTCGCAATGGGCGGATATCTGGCGATGGCTGGACACCGCAGCCATCTCTATCAGTCGCACGACAGAACAGCCGCCTATCTCGCGGCGCTCGTTCGTAGTCATAAAGTCGATTGAGCGGTCGAACGGCGGGCGAACCGGAACGGGTCGGCTACGTCATTCCGCCTCGGCCCAGACGCGCGGCGGGTCGCCGTCTTCGAACAGTTCCACGTGGATGATGTTCGGGTGGCAGCAGACGGGGCAGTCTTCGCCGTACTCCTGCTCGCTGCCGGCCGAGAGGTCGAGGGGAATCACTATCTCCTCGCCGCACGATGGGCAAGTGTAGGAGCCTTCGTCGGCCGCTCGCTCGCGGCGCTTTCGTTTCTTCTTCCGCATCGCGTGATGGTAGGCGGCGAGCGCGTCAGTCGCCGCCGTTTTCGCGCAGCTCTTTAACTTGGCGCATCGCCGCTTCGATGGTGTCGCCGTTGAAGCCCCGCCGGGCGAGCATGCCCCAGAGGCGGCGTTTGCGAACTTGAGGTTCGAGTCGCGCCATGGAGCGGAGTTTCCGGCGGACGAGGTCGGCTGCATCGCCGACGGGGTCGGATTCGGGGTCGTCTTTCACCTCCGCGAGCAGCTTGTCGATCAGTTTGTTTTCGAGGCCTTTCTGTCGCAGCTTCATCCGCAGCAGCGCGGGGCCGGCCGGTTTGCGGGCTTGGATTTCGTTGACAAGCGAGCGGCCAAACGCTTCGTCGTCCACCGCGCCGATTTCGACAAGGCGGTCGAGCACGCGATCGATCATCGCCTCTTCGATGCCGCCGAGTTTGAGCTTCTCGGCCATGCGCCGGCGGCTGATCGCGGTGCGGTTGACCTTCTTCATCGCCGCTTCGAACGCGCGTTGAAACGCCACCGCGTCCTGCACGCGCGCGGCCAGCGCTTCATTCCACGGTTGGCCCAAGCCGAGGCCGAGCGTTTCGATGACTCGAACCGGCAGCGTCGCGACGGCGCGGTTGCCGACTTTCACCGTCATCAGTCGCGTGTCGCGAGAGTTGGTGGTGATGGAAGTGATGACCAGCGGGTCGGACATGGGATTATCCTACGTCGAATGAGCAGAAGACGACGTAGCGCGAGCAGCCGGGACGCTACGCGTCCCTGGTCTTTGCGCGTGTTGTGCTGCGGGTGGTGTGCGTTGTTGCGCGGAGTAAGACCAGGGACGACGTAGCGTCCCGGCTGAGCGGCTGCGATCGCACCGTTGCTATCGCTCCACGCAACCCCTATCCTTATAGCTGTTCGCTAGGGGTGTCCCAAAACGGGACTGAGAGCAAACCCTTCGAACCTGATCAGCTCGGCCGAGTCGGCAACGACAACGGCTGGCTGCGTAGGGAAGCGAACTCAGAGCGGGCGATTTCCTCATTCACCCGCGTTGAGTCTCGAACTCCCTGCGACAATTGAAGCACGCTTTGCACGCGAATCGCTCGATCGATTCACGCCAGGAGAACGTCATGATCAAGCCCAACACCCCGCCGAATCACGAAACGAACTGGGAACTGCCCGACATCGGCGGCAACCCTTCCACGAATCTCGAAGGAACGAACCCCGGCAGCTTCGCGAACCGCGCGAAGATCGCCCCCGGCCTCGCAGGTGCGTTAACGTTCTCCTCGCCCGACACGCCGAACATGCCGGCGGCGAGCGTGATGACAGCCTGGGATTTCATGCCGGCCGACTGGACCTGTCTCGACCCGTCGCGTCACGAGCGCGCCGGCGCGTGGCAGCCCCCCGCCGGCTTCAAGGCCGTGACGCAGCTCGAACACGCGCGGCTCGGCACCGTCACGCGCGAGATGCGCCGCGTGGCCGAGCGTGAATCCCACCTTACGCCCGAGCAGGTGCGCGACGAAGTCGCCGCCGGGCGCATGGTGATTCCCGCCAACGTCAATCACCTTAAGCATCTCCTCGACCCCATGGCGATCGGCCGGGCGAGCAAGACGAAGGTGAACGCCAACATGGGCGCGTCGCCGGTGTCGAGTTCGACCGATGAAGAAGTCGAAAAGCTCCGCTGGGCGGAAAAATGGGGTGCCGACACGGTGATGGATCTTTCCACCGGCGGCGACCTCGACGCGACGCGCGCGGCGATCATCAAACACAGCACGGTGCCCATCGGCACGGTGCCGATTTATTCGATGATCATCGGGCGGAAGATCGAAGATCTCTCGACTGAAATCATCTTCGCCGAGATCGAACACCAGGCGCAGCAAGGCGTCGACTACATGACGATTCATGCCGGCGTGCTGCGGCAGCACCTGCCGTTCGTGAAGAACCGCCTCATCGGCATCGTCAGCCGCGGCGGCTCGCTGCTGGCGAAGTGGATGCTCGTCCACAAAAAACAGAACCCGATGTACGACCTCTGGGAAGACATTTGCCAGATCCTCCGCCGGCACGATGTCACCTTCAGCATCGGCGACGGCCTCCGCCCCGGCGGCTTGGCCGACGCGACCGACCGCGCGCAGCTCGCCGAACTCGCGACGCTCGGCGAACTCACCGAACGCGCGTGGCGGCACGGCGTGCAGGTGATGATCGAAGGCCCCGGCCACGTGCCGATCGACCAGATCGAATACAACATGAAGCTCGAGCGCCAGCTTTGCCACGGCGCGCCGTTCTACGTGCTCGGCCCGCTCGTCACCGACATCTTCCCCGGCTACGACCACATCACGTCGTGCATCGGCGCGACGATGGCGGCCTATCACGGCGCCAGCATGCTCTGCTACGTCACGCCGAAAGAACACCTCGGGCTGCCGAAGAAGGACGACGTGAAGCAGGGTTGCATCGCCTACAAAATCGCCGCCCACGCGGCCGACGTGGCTCTGGGTATTCCCGGCACGCGCGACCGCGATGACGAACTCACCAAGGCCCGCGCCGCGCTGAACTGGGAGAAGCACTTCGAACTCTCCTTCGACCCCGACACCGCCCGCGCCTATCACGACGAAGACCTCGACGTCGACACCGACTTCTGCGCCATGTGCGGCCACGACTGGTGCAGCGTCCGCATCAGCAAAGAGATCGTCGAGTTCGCCAGCGGCAAAGAAGAAGAGATGCAGTGGGACAAGCCGAAGAAGACAGCGGCGCTCACGGCGGAGCAGCAGGAAATCCTCGAGAAGCGCGGCGTGCTGAGCCCCGAAGAAATTCACGCGCTCGCCCACAAGGGCAAGAAGGCGGTCTGCCACAGCGACGTCGTTGCCGATCCGGAAGAGGCGAAGAAGGTGCAGCAGGAGACGCTGGTGCAGGTCGACGTGCGGCCGGCGTTGGGGATTTCGAAGCGGGATTCGGTAATCTAAACCCGCATGGCGCAGCCAAGCGATATCGCGTCGTTCGAAGTTTGCTGCCCCAGTTGCCTGTACAACCTCCATGGGCTGCCCGAACCGTGTGTTTGCCCCGAATGCGGGCGGCATTGCGAGCGGCACGGCGTGATATGGAAGCCGCGGCGGCCCGTATTGCACGTCGCCATCTCATGCTTCACATTTATCTTCTTGGCGGTATACATTTCGCGACAGTTTCTGCTGGATCCCGACATTCGCATCCGGATCGGCCGCGCCGTTTTCTTTTTTATCGAACTTGGCATCACCGCGCTTATCGTCGTGCCTTGGGCCTATTTTGTCGGGAACAAAGGCGTCTATGTCATCGTGGCTGAGGATGGCATTCGCTATCGCAGTATTCGCTCGAAAGTCACCTTGGTGCCGTGGCGAGAGATCGCCCGCGTCGTACCCGCCCCGAAGGGCAAGGTGGCGTCCATCATTTTGCGATACCCGTCGCGCGCCCGTCAGTACGGCGCGAACAACCACATATCCGGCGGGGTTGCGGAGATTGTGTTGACCATGTTTCATTCCCGAGAAAACGTTATTCAATTCGTGAATCTGGCCTGCGAACGCCATCAGGCTTCGGGATGGTACGACGAGGTCGGCGCGGCCGACGAGCATGCGAATTAAGTCCGGCTTGTGCTTCGCGTTTCTCCCATCGACACGAGCGTGGGCTGAAATGGCGAGATATTCGGATCGCCAAAGATGCTTCGGCGCAGGGTTGATATTCCGAGGTTGAAGTAAACTAATTCGATGCCTGACGCGAAAGACCTGCCCCCGCTTCGCGAATGCTGCCCCGTGTGCTTTTACGATCTGCAGGGCCTGCCCGAGCCGTGCCTCTGCCCGGAATGCGGCAAGGCCTGCGAGAAGCACGGGCTGATTTGGCGGCCGCACTGGCCGTTGTTTCTTGCCCTCGGCCCTCCACTGACGATTGCATTCGTGCTTTACGCACTCATCGGTGGCCAGGTGATAGAAATCACTGTTAAGAGTGGCCTACCGCCGGCGGTACTCGGATTGATTCCCGTCATCGCGATTTCGGCGTGTGTCCTCTGGGCAACGTGGGTCAGCCGCCGAGGGCTTTTCGTCATCATGGAGGCGCGAGGGATTCGCTATCGCTTATCAAGCGTGTTCGTGAACTTCGTCGCGTGGAGCGACGTCGAAAAAATCATGCCTGCTCGTTACGACCACACGGTCCACCTGCTCCTCCGCCATCTGGCGAAACGCTACAGCGGCGTCACGCAAAATGATCCGAGCGGCCCACCTGAATTGGCTTTCAAAGTTTTCCGCTCGCCGAAGGACGTGCTGCGCTTCGTTGAAATCGCCAACCAGCGACGAACCGCCGAACTTCATCGCCTCGCGGCCGAGCGAGGGCACGTCGAAGTATCAACGCCGAAGTGATGCGAACCCACGGCTGAACTGTACAATTCGCGCGACTTCCAACCGGAACCCCGCCATGCCCACCGCCGAATCGCCCGTCACCATCGAACACAAATTCCTCTTCGACCTCCAAGGCTTCATCATCCTGCGCGGCGCGCTCGACAAGCAGCTTTGCGCCGACCTCCTCGCCGCCGTCGAGCGGTTGGAGAAGCAAGACTTCCCCGACGCCTGGCGCGCGAAGCTGCCGCCCGAGCAGCAGAAGCACCGGTCGAAGGACACCGACATCCCGAACCAGATTCGCCTCAACGGCCTGCCGCGACTCGACCCGATTTTCGACAAGCTCGTCGCCCACCCGGTGATCCTCCCCTACCTGCAGGAGTTCCAGCACGACCCGCAACTGGTCAACACCTGGGCGATCAGCAAGACCAAGGGCTGCAACGCCGGCTACTGGCACGCGGGCATGCCGCCGGAGGAGTACGCGGTGCGCAACGGGCGAATTTTCACGCCGATGCTCAACGTGGTGTTCATGCTGAGCGACAACCCGCCCGAGAGTGGTTGCCTGCTCGTTCAGCCGGGCTCGCACAAAAAGAACTTCAACCTGCCGTATGACAAATACGGGCAGTGCGGGCTCGAGATGCCCGGCTCAATCGAGGTCACCGGCAAGGCCGGCGACGTCGTGCTGTTCAGTGAGTCGCTCTTTCACAACGGCGGCATCAAGTCCACCGAAGCGAAGCGGACGAACCTCTACTTCAATCACATGCATTCGCAGCGCAGCGTGGTGGTCTACGACCGCGCCAACGCCCATCACTATTGGATGCCGCCCGAAGTTCGCGCGCGGTTCTCGCCCGAGGCGAAGCAGATGACCAGGTGGATGGAGATGGTGTTGCCGATTGAGTAAGGCGCGGCTCAATCTTCCGGCGGTTTGTACAACGCGACGGCCATGATCACCGACGCGCTCGCGACGAGCATGGCCAAGGCCGACGAATAAGCGTTCCCGATGACGATCCATCGCACCACCGGCGGAGCCTGAACGTGCAGGCTTTCGTCCAGTTGCAGCATGATCGCCAGGGCGATGCCCGCGAGGCCTGCTCCGATGCCGAGGATGTTGATGATGATGGCGACGATTCGCCCCTGCTGGTCAAACGCATTTCGCAGCAGCCCTTGGATGTTGTACGCCGGGATTGAGAGCGGAATGAGAGCGAAGCAGCAGTAGCCGAAGAAGAAACTGGTGACGCAGCCAAGCAGCGCGAAACCGCTGGCGATGAGCGCGATGATGCGCCACACACCAGCCGCGCCGGACTGTCGTGGCGCGCCGCCCCCGCCGCTGATGACGGTTTGCATCGGCGAATTGGTCTGAAGGTTCCACCCGCAGGCGGAGCAGATGATGGTGCCGGTGGCCAGAGCCTTGGCACAATTGGGGCAGACCGATCGGTCGGGAAGGGCGCGCGGCGCGGCCGGCGCTTCGATTTCATATTCTTCGGTCGACTGAGTCGCGCGGCCGCGTGCCGCATCCGGCGCGGGCGCCGCCGGCGCTGACGCGGCAGGCACGCTTCCAGGGTCATCCGTCGGGAAGCGGAACTGACCTTGGCAGCCTTTGCACACCACTTTCTTGTTGGCGAGTTCGGGCTTCCAAGCGTAACGCTTGCCGCACGACGGACACATGACGATGGATGGCTGGGCCATGTGAAGGATCATCGCTTGCAGCCGGGCGGACCGTCAAGCGGCAGCCTATTCATGCGTTTGCTCCGCCGAGTTTCGAAGCGTCGCCAAGGCAAACCCAATCGCGGATGCAGACGAAACTCCGCTTGTCCGTGCCGCCAGTCCGCGGAATACAATGCGATTGTCATCACCCAAGGAGTTCACAACATGGCCGCCAAAATCCGTCCCATTCCCGAAGGGTTCAGCACCGTCACGCCGCACCTCATCATTGCCGGCGCCAACGAGGCGATTGAGTTTTACAAGAAGGCGTTCGACGCGGTCGAGCAAATGCGGCTGCCCGCGCCGGACGGCAAGCGGTTGATGCACGCTCAGATCAAAATCGGCAACGCCATCGTGATGCTCTGCGATGAGTTCCCCGAAATGGGTGGCAACTGCCGCTCGCCAAAATCGCTGGGCGGCACGGGCACCGTCAACCACCTTTATGTGCAGGACGTTGACGCGTGGTTCAAGCGCGCGGTGACCGCGGGGGCGACGGTGATTATGCCGCCCTACGACATGTTCTGGGGCGACCGCTACGCGCAGGTGACTGATCCGTTCGGGCACAACTGGTCGATCGCCACGCACACGCGCGACTTCTCGGCCGAAGAAATGAAACGCGGCTGCGAGGAAGCGATGAAGCACGCGCAGCAGCAAAAGAAAAACCAGTGAAGTTGCCGCGGGCGCCGAGGGGCGGCGGTGCTCCTCCGACCGGTGCTTTTCCACCGCGAGAATACGACACTGAGCGGAGGCGTACCGCCGACCACTAGCACCCGTGTCCATTTCCTTCGCTCACGGCAGCGGCTGCACAGCAGTGAGCGGGCCGGTGTTGGCGGTGTTGTTGATCAACTCCTCCAACTCCGGCAGCGTTTCCGATTCATCGATCTGGGCCGTCAGTACGAATTGGCCCGTGCCGATGCCCGCGGGCAGCGTCATTTCCTTCTCGAAGGTCATGCTCGCGCCCGGGGCCAAGCCGCCGACTCGAACGCCCGTGAACTCAGTGACCGCAACATCCTTCGACCGATCCTCACCGTCGCCCTGGTTGTGGGCCGTGATGATGATGTTGACTTGGCTGTTCCGCGGTACGGCCGCCCCGCCGACGTTGGTGATAGTCATCGGCAGCGCGAACTTCACGCCGTCGCCTGATACGAGCGTCGACGGCAGGCTGAAGTTCTCGGCGAACGCCAGCGAGAGGTCGGGGCCGATGCGTTGCGCGGTGATCGTCGGGCCGAAGATCGTGTTGTTCTCCGCGTTCGTGTCGACCGTGTCGCCGACTTCGAGGATGTCGGTGGCGGGGTCGATCTCGGCGCGAATCTGATAGTCGCCGTCCTGCATCGTGATCGGCAGCGCCGCCTTGAGCGTGAACTTCTTCACGCCATTGACCTTCAGGGCAGAGATGTTGAGGTTCTCGAACTGCTTCACCGGGATTTCAGTTCCCCCGGCCGTCGGCATGACGAAAAGACGCACATTGACGAGTTGATCCTTCGCCGTCGCCAGCGTGCCGATGTTGGAGATCGTGAGCGGGAAGGTGACAAGCGTGCCGTCGCCCGCGTGTTGCGTGATGCCGGCCAGAGCAGAGCCATCAATGGTTCCCGTGAGATCCGGCAGCCCCTGCGTGACGACGATCGATTCCCCGACGATCGCGATGTTGTTCGTCACTTCTTCGTGCTCGTCCACGCCGTTGTCGGGGTCGACCACGACTTGGAACGTGTAGTCGCCCGACGGAAGCTCGCTCGTGAGCGTCACGGGAACCGTAACGCGAACCGTGCCGTTGGGAGCCAGCTTGGGAATCTCGACCGCTTCCAGCTTCGCGACTTCGGTCAGGTGGCCTTGGCCGTCGTTGGCGAAAACTTTGACGTTTACCTTGTCGTCGTCGGCGGTCTTGAGGTTGCCGACGTTCTTGATGGTGGCGGGAATGTTGAAGGTCTTGCCCGAGCCGCTGATAAGCGTGTCGGGCAGATGCACGTTTGTCGTGGTGATGGCCAAATCGGGCAGCCCGCGGATGAGCCGGAACTCGGGACTGCGAGCCGATTGGCGCGCGACAAACCACTCGTCGATAATGACGTCCATCGCCAACAGTTGTGCTACCAAGCTATAGACTTCCGATGCGGGCGGCTCCTGCCCAACTCCCGCGACGAAGGTGACTGAAATCGAAGTTGTCTTGGTCTTACCCGGGGCGATGTTGCCCACGTTAATGTCGGTGCCTTCGAACTCCTCGCCCTGAATGTTTACGCTGTAAATGCTGGAGTCTTGGACAACGATGAACTTGATCCTCGCGAACAGGTTTTTCGCCGAGGTAACAGTACCGGTGTTGCGGATCTGCACAGGTAACTTGTAGGTTTTGCCATCGCCCGACAAAACAACCTTCGGCGGCTTATAGTTCGGCGCAATCGCCACTTCAAAATCAATTAGCCTGGCATCCTGCTGCACAATCAGCGGCGTATTGGAAGCAAGGAAATAGCGCGTTTGCTCCACGCCATCAGGGTCGGTGTAAACATCCTGGAGGTAGACGTCATACGTACCCTCCTGGATGTACTTATGCATCGAAATAGTGGTGCGGAAAGTTCGGCTCTTCCCGGCAGCAAGATCGGGCTTTTCAATCGGCACGCTATTTTCGGTCTTGTAAGACCAATCCTCGGCCGCCGCGCCGTGAGGCGTCAGCACGATATTGGTTTCGTGCTGCACAAGCTCGCTGCTCCAAGGCACGTTACCCGCGTTGGTCATCTTTAAGCTGATGGTGTAGACCGAATCGCTACCGCTGCGAACCGGCTTTGTCGGCAGCCCGCTGCGCGCGAGCGTTTCGAAGCTCAGCACCGATTCGCCGAACGTCACCTGCACGGTCTTGCTCTTCGCGGAATTATTTTCTTCGTTCAGTTCTTTGATGCCGTCGTCGGGGTCGACGAGGAATAAGAGCGACTGCGGGTCGACGAAGAGGTCCGCGCCGCCGCTGACCTCGTTCGAAAAGTTGACGACCGCAAAGCCGCTGACGCTGCCGCCGGGGCGGAGGCCGCCGACGGCGACTGAAATCGGATCGAGTTCGAGGCTGTCCTCCCGCGATTCCGATTGCAGCGTAATGCGGACGGTCGTCGTTATGTCTTTCGCAACAGCTAGCGTACCGGTGTTCGTCACTTTGAACGGAACTCGATAGGTTTTCGCGATGCCGGAAATTGTCTCAACGGGTAACACTTTGTCGTTGATCACGACCTGGAGATCCGGCCGACCCATTGTGATAAGAAACGGCGCGGTCTCGAAGATGTTGTTGGCCTGCAGCGCCGTGTCGCCATCGGTCTCGCCGAGTTCACGCACGGTATCTTCCGTGTCGAGTTTCACCACGAACGTCCAATCGCCGCCGCCGCCCACGTCGTCGTTGACCAGCACAGGAACTTTGATGCTCTTTTTCGCGCCGACCTTCAGACCGGCGAGAGGCACGTCGACCATTTCGCCAATCTTGATGTCTTCCTCGCCCGCCTCAGCGTTGACACGGTGGGCAAACACTTTGATCGTCGCGAGTTGCTTCGCATCTTCAAGCGCTGCCGGGACCGCGACGGTCTTGCCGTTTTCCGATTCAAACGCGATGTTAGTGATGTCGACCGGAAGTTTGATCTCTTTACCGTTGCCCGAGAGCAGCGACACGGGCGTCTTGTACGTGGGCGCGAGAGAAACCTGGAGATCGGGCAGGCCCTGGATGACGTCGATCACGCCAGCGCTGAGCATGCGGCGGGATTCGAGAGGCTCCATCTCCTGCCAGGCGCGGCGGAACTTAGCGCGGTCGCCCTTGTGCATGTTCGAATCTCCCACGGTTGGCGAAGAACGTCGGCTTTTCGAGGCACAGTTGAAACAAACACCGCGCTCGCACGCAGCCGTGCGGAGGCAGGCTACCCCTTGCGCTTCTTCGTAGAGTCACCGGAATCGCCGGAAACTCGAACAAAGAACCAAGAGCGGCATCATCTGTTTTTCGGATTCCCCCGCCGGCGACTTGAGTCCGATCACACGGCGCAGGGAGATTGGCGAAGCTTTGTAGGGCGGGCGCGGATTGTCACTGCGGGAAGTGGGTGACGCGATCGGGGAATTGTTATCCGAACGTGTTATCAGCCCGCTTTGACGCCGACGGGGTTTAGCAGCGGGTTCGAGTCCGTCGGGCGAATTGCTGCCGGGGCAGGATCGGCCGATCGCATATTGAACGCGGCGGAGAGCAGCGGCTCCTGTCGCGCGGCGTCGCGCAACGCGTGGATCATGCCCTGATCGACCACTGCCAAGTCACGTTCCGTCTCTTTGATCTGCGTGTCGAGTTCAGCCCGACGCGCTTTCTGGTCCTTCAACTGGGCGCGCAACCGCGAGCGATCCGCGAGAAACGGATCGAGTACTTCGTCAAGCTTTTGGCCTATCGACTTATTAGGAAAACTGGACATGAGAGCGCTCCCACCGGCTTCGCATGAGTTGACTTGCCGGCCGGGCGGCGCGGCACCACGTCAACATCGGCACACCCCACATTCTACATGAGGCTACCCCAGTCTCTGATGAGTGATTTACAAAGGCTTGCCTGTTTTATGTTACGACCTTCACGGCCTTGCGTTGCGACATCATTGCGAACGGCCATGAAGCCGATATAAGGATCCATGACTCCACTGCCGCCAGACTCTCAGCCCATTCCCAGCCGACCCGGCTGGCGCATCGGCGGCGGTTTGCCCTGGCTCGCGGGGTTTGCGTTCGTGTTCGGCGTGGTTGTTCGCATCGCCTATATCCTGCTCCTTCACGACCCGCGGGCTCACATTTATTCGGACATGCAGTTCTACTGCGAGATCGGCGAGCGCCTTTCGCGGTCAGATTATCTCGCCGGGCCAGGCGATGTGACTCATCCGCCCGCGATGGGCGCGGTCATCTGCTTCTTCAACAGCCACGGCGGAACCTTGGCCAATTGGTTCGACAAGAAACTGGTTGCGGCCGGCGGATTCGTCACGCCGCCGGGCAAGTACCAAACGCTGCGGAGTCGGCTGACCAATATGGTGGTGCTGCAATTATTGCTTTCGATCCTTGCGCCACTGGCGATCGCCATGTGGGCACGGGCGATGTTCGACTGGCGAGCCGCGTGGATGGCGCTCGGCGTCGCGAGCGTTTACTTCCCGTTCATCGATTACTTCGGCTACTTCCTGGCCGAGGGCTACGTCATCCTGCTCATCCCGCTGATCCTGGGCCTCATCGCATTCGCCGCGCGGGCGAAGGAAATGCGGACGGCGATCTTGCTGTCATTGGCGGCTGGGGTGTTGTGGTCGGTCGGCATGGCGTTCAAACTCGTGCTGCTGCCCGGCGTGCTGGCATTCTTGCTCGTGATGGTTGTGATGTGGGAACACCGGCCGACGTGGCGGCGCTCCGCCGCGCTCCTGCTGGCGATCTTCATCGGCGCCACGCCGCTGATGGTCGTCGTCAGCAATCACGCCACGCACGCGAACATCGGCAAGCGCGTGCTTGTCTCGAGCAAGAACGGCGCTGATTTCCTGCTGGGTCACTATGGCCGCATCCGCGGAATTTACTGGCGCGATCCCAACCGCGCCGCGCCCATGGACTTCCGCTTCGGCAGCCCGTCTTCGGTCCAGCGCGGTTACTCCGAAGTGGCGACCGTCAACTTTACGATGACTGATTCGGTCGCGAACAAGGCGGCCGCGTGGAAGTGGATCGGCGAGCACCCGTTCGACGCATTCGTGCTTTCGTGCGAACACGTTTACGACGCCTTCCTCAACGGCATTCCATGGCCGAGCAGTTCAACGCAGTTTGTGTCGCTCGCGCAGTTCTTTCACTTTCTGTACGCCGTGTTCCTCTTTGTGCCATCGATGCTCGCGATTGCACTCGTGTGGAAAGATCGCGGCCTCTTGGCCGTGCTGAGAAGCACCGAGTTTCTCATCGCCTGCCCCCTGCTCGGCGTGGCGGCATCTGTATTCGCGACGATCGGTGAGTTGCGATACCGCATCCCGTGGGACGCGGCGTTCATCCTGCTGGCGATTCACATGGGCCGGCAGCTGAAAATCAGATTGTCGCGCGCCACAACTGACACTTCGAAGCCGCAGGTCGAAACCACGGGGCTGTGATGGCGTTCGCGACGATCGGTTTTGCCCAAACCCCGCATTCCTCGCTGTGGCTTGCTCTAGCTCTCACCAGACACGACAATTGGTGGCGAGTCATCCACCTCCACTTTTCGAAAGGGGCCCGCATGAAATCCTATCTCGCTGCCACACTCGTGTTGTCATCTGCCTTCCTCGTCGCCTGTGGCGAAGAAGCGCCGCCGCCGGCCAAGGCTCCGTCGCCGGCCGTGACCAACGCCGTCGATGCCGCCAAGAAAGCCGCCGACGATGCGAAGGACGCTGCCGTCAAAGCTTCGGACGCCGCTAAGGACGCGACTGAAGCTTCGAAGGACGCCGCCGTGAATGCAGCTGAAGCCTCAAAGGAAGCCGCCGCGAGCGCCACGGAGGCCGCGAAAGCCGCGAACGCCGAAGCCGCAGCCACGCTGACCGACGCAGAGAAGCAGGCCCAGACCTGGATCGATCAAGTCATGACCGATATCCGCGCCAAGAAGTTCGATTCGGCCGAGGCCGGGCTGAAGAAACTGGAAGAGATCAAGGCCAGCCTGCCTGAATCGCTGCAAGGTAAGATCAACTCGCTGCGCGACGCGCTGACTGCCGGCAAGACGGCCGACTCGCTCAAAGTTCCCGACGGCGTGATGAAGTAAGCCGCGGATTTGCATCGGCGCTTCATGCTGCATTTTCAGTATCGCGATACCGAAGCACGACAACGCATCAAAAAAAGCCCGCGACGCTCAGCGTCGCGGGCTTTTTCAATTCAACGATCAAACGAATCTCACGGCTTCGGCGGCTCGGTGGGCGCCGCGCCGGGGCGGTTCCACGGCAGCATCGCTTTTTCACGGGCCGTGTTCATGATCTTGATGACGATGAAGATCGCGAACGCCACGATCACGAAATCGATGATCGTGTTAATGAAGACGCCCCATCGAATGGCGACTTCGGCCACTTCAGCCTTCAGCACCGTGCCGTCGGGGTTCATAACCCTTTCGGCTCCTTCCTTCAGCACTTGCTTCAAGTCCTTGAAATCGACTTGACCCATCGCCAGTCCGATGGGCGGCATGATGATGTCCGCCACCAGCGAGCTCACAACCTTGCCGAACGCGGCACCGATGATGATGCCCACGGCCATGTCCATCACGTTGCCCTTGACCGCGAACTCCTTGAACTCCTTGATCAAACCCATGCAACACCCCTTTTTGATTCCCCGGCTTTGAGATGAACTCCGACGCAGCGTTACGAATGAGCAGGAACAGCCTGCTCTTTGCGTTTCAGTGCCTGCCCCGTCAACCGCTTGCCGACTTCCCACAATGGGCCCGACATCCGGCTGCAGCTGGCAACGACAGTTTCAAATGCGTTCGCGATGTGCTCGACGTCCTGCGCGTTCAGGATCAGCGACGGAATCATCTTGATCACGTCGAGATGATGCCCCGCCGTCTGCGCAAGGATGTGGTGATCCTTCAAGAGCGGAATGAGAATCGCCTGCGGGAACAGGCTCGGGTCGAGCTTGTGAATCAGCGCCCACTGCGCTTTCAGCATCAAGCTCTTCGGCGGCCCAAACTCGACGGCCACCATCAGCCCCTTGCCGCGCACTTCCTTCACCATCTCGTGGCGCTCCACCAGCGGGCGGAGTTTCTGCAGCATCAACTCGCCCATCGCCGCGGCGTTTTCGACGATCTTTTCTTCGCGCAGCACGTGAAGCGTCGCAAGGCCAGCCGCCATCGCCATGTCGTTCTGGCCGAACGTGGTCGAGTGGACGACGCAGCGGTCGAGGCTCGAGAAAACTTTGTCGTGAATCCACCGCTTCGAAAGCACCGCCCCGGCAGGAACGTAGCCGCCCGAGAGCGCCTTCGCCGTGACCATGATGTCCGGCTCGACATTCCAGTGCTGGCAGGCCCACATCTTGCCGGTGCGGCCGTAGCCGGTCTGCACTTCGTCGTCGATGTAAAGCGTGCCGTACTTCTTGCATAGCGCCGCCACGCCGGGCAGGTAGTCGTCGGACGGGATATTGACGCCCTTGCCTTGGATCGGCTCGACGATGAA
>JADMIO011875067.1_pt1 | contig 36041 bp, 25 predicted proteins | sample 8958161 | NCBI WGS metagenome assembly JADMIO01 (sample SAMN16585339, study PRJNA669376) | soil metagenome | isolation source: Crop rotation soil | place: USA: Cullars Rotation, Alabama | collected 2011
GGCCGCGACTTCAAGTCACGTGAATTCCAAGCTTCGGATCCCACTGTGCTGGAAAGGGGAAACCGGATACACACAACCTGCCGCTCGCCTGCGGCAAAGGTTCGTTGCGCGAAGGCGGCATCCGCGAGCCGATGATCGTCTCCTGGCCCGGTCGCGTGAAGCTCGCGACCGTCTGCGAGACGCCGGTCATCATCGAGGACTTTTACCCGAGCCTGCTTGAAATCGGCGGCGCGAAGGAGGCGGTGAACTCCGACGGCGTGAGTTTCGTTCCGCAACTCGACGGCAAGTCCGGCGACCCGGGTCGCGCGCTTGTCTGGCACGAACCCAATGTCTGGTCCGGCAACGGCCTCGGCTACGGCCCGTCGAGCGCCATCCGCCTCGGCGACTGGAAATACACCTTCTGGCACGACCCGGCGAAAAATCCCCGAGAGGAACTCTTCAACCTCCGCGACGACATCGGCGAAAAACAAAACCTCGCCGCGAAAAATCCCGCCAAGACCCGTGAACTCGCGGCGCTGTTGCGGGCCCGACTCAAGTCGGTGGACGCGCAGATGCCCGTGGACAAGGCGACCGGCAAGGAGGTGGCGATTCCCTGAGGGAACCTTCGCGCACGCAAAGCGGGTGCGATAAAGTGGCGGAGGCGAGGCACCTGGTGGCGTTCGGTTAAAGCTTAAAACTCCCGGTTCATCGAGGTCGCAGGGCGACCGATGGCCGGTAGGCGGGGACTTGAGTCCCCGTATTGGGTTGGGTAAATGGCGCGTCGCGCGAGCGACGCCTGCGGACTTCGTGCGTGCCCGGGCGCGTCTCGCCTGCAAGCGTCGCTCGCGCCGGTGTTCTCGGAATTCCTATCGGGGACTGAAGTCCCCGCCTACCGGCCGACGGTCGCTCTGCGACCTCTCGAGGCAGGATTTATCCGCAATCCCAATCTTTAACCGGACGCCTATGGGCAAGCGCCTCCGCCGCTTATTCGAACACCACCGTCTTGTTGGCGTACGCCAACACGCGGTGTTCGAGGTGACGGCGTACCGCGCGGGAGAGGACGATTTTTTCCAAATCCTGTCCCATGCGCACCATGTCGTTCACCGAGTGACGGTGGGAGACGCGCGCGACGTCCTGCTCGATGATCGGGCCATTATCCAGTTCGGCGGTTACGTAGTGCGCGGTGGCGCCGATGAGTTTCACGCCGCGCGCGTGCGCCTGGTGGTACGGCTTCGCGCCGACGAACGCGGGCAGGAAGCTGTGGTGGATGTTGATGACCGGTTTGCCGACTTTCGTCAGGAAATCGTCGCTCAAAACCTGCATGTATCGCGCGAGAACGACGACGTCGGCACGCACCTCGTTCACCATGTCGAGCAGCACCTGTTCGGCCTGCGCCTTGTTGGAGGCGTTCACCGGAATCTTCACGAACTCCACGCCGTAGTGCGCCGCGTCGCGCGCGGAGTCGTCGTGGTTCGAGATGACGCGCACGATGTCGCAGGGCAGTTCTCCGGAGCGCCAGCGCAGCATGAGGTCGTGGAAGGCGTGCTCCTGCTTCGACACCATCACGACGACGCGCGGACGTTCGGCCTTGTCGACCACGTGTACGCTCATGCCGATGGCGGCGGCGAATTCCCGGAACGCCGACTTGTGCGACTGCGCGCCGTCGTTCGGCACGGACCATTCGAGGCGTTGGAAAAACACGCCCTCGTCGTCGTCGCGGTGTTGATCGGCGTGCAGGATGTTGCCGCCGTTGACCCTGATGTATCCGGCGATATCCGACACGATGCCCGGACGATCCGGGCCGTGAAGCAGGGCGACAAAAGTGTGGAAGGGCATGGGTGCAGAAAGCGTGGAGCGTGAAGGGAAGGGGGCTGCGAAGGTCGTGCGGGCGGGAGTCAGAAGTCGCCGCGGCCGGCCTTCTTTTCCTCTTCGGCGCGAAGGGCGGCGTTCACGTTGTCTAGGACCTCCTCCATCGTGCAGTGCGTTTCGCGCACGCGTCCGGTGCCGGTGAAGTATTGGTTTCTGTCGGAGTCGTAGGGCAGCTTCAGTTTTTGCAGGATCACATTCCGCTCATGGTTGGAGAGCTTCTTCCATTGGGTGACGGAGTACATGACTCATGCCTGAATGATGCCTGTGCGGAGGCAAGTTCCGGGTGAGGGGCGCGAAAAAAGCCCGCCGATGAAGGCGGGCCGGTATTTCGTAGTGCCGCAGTCTTGCTGCGGCGGTGAACGAGGTCGGTGTGCCGGGCCTCACAGTTTCCGGGGGAGGTCGATGTGCCGGGTGGGCGCAGCAAGACTGCGCCACTACGGGGGGCGGCAGTGTCGCCCCTGTGCCGTCTTGCATAAACGACGCACGAAGATACGCGGATGTGATGGAATTCACACCGAGACCTCGGTTCAGTGATTTGAGGAAAGGCCGCGCCTCCGTGAAATACGCCCGGTATTTCGTGACGCTGTGCACTCGCGACAAATCGTGTGTGCTTTGTGACGAGGATATCGTGGCGACCATTCGAGGCGCCTGGCTGGAATTGCATGATGGCGGCGATGCGTTGACCCGAGGCGCAATCATCATGCCCGATCACATCCATTGGGTTTTTCAACTTGGCGACCGGTTGACGCTGGCGCGCGTGATGGCGAAGTTCAAAAGCCGAACACGCGCGGCATTGGCGGAGCACGGAACACAATGGGAGACGAACTACTGGGAACACCGGTTGCGACCTGACGATCAGATCGAGGCGTTCGGATTCTATCTATTCATGAATCCGTATCGAGCGAAGTTGATTTCCGGTGATGCGGCATGGCCGCATGCGTGGTGGCCTGATGCCTTCCGATTTGATTTTTTCGAAAGCTTGATGGATGGAGGAATTCCGCCGGTGTCGTGGAAAATCACCTACGACCGACCTCCCGGTTGGCGGCGGGATGGCGAAGCGTAGTGCCGCAGTCTTGCTGCGGCGGCGAGTGAGGTCGATTTACCGAAGGGGGCGGGGCGGGATCGATGTGCCGGGTGGGCGCAGCAAGACTGCGCCACTACGGGGCGAGATCGAAGCGTTGGGGAAGGGCCCTACATGCGCTCCAGCGGCGTGATGCCGAGGAGGTGCAGGCCGGCTTCGAGGGTGGCGCAGGTGCGTGCGCAGAGGCGCAGACGACGGGCGCGAATCGCCGGGTCGTCGTGGATGACGCGGTCGGCGGCGATGAACGAGGAGAACTCGCCGGCGAGTTCGTAGAGGTAGGTGCAGAGGATGTGCGGGAGCAGGTCGGCGCACGCGGCGTCCACGGCGCCGGAGAAGTTCACCAGTTTGCGCGCGAGCGAAAGTTCCTGCGGCGTCTCGGGCGCGGTCGCGCCGGTTTCGCCTTCGCCCGGCTTGAGGTCGAGCTTGCGGAAGATGGAGCGGATACGCGCCACGGCGAGAAGGAGGTAGGGCGCGGAGTTGCCTTCGAACGCGAGGAGTTTGTCCCACGAGAAGGTGTAATCGAGCGTGCGGTTCTGCACGAGGTCGGCGTAGCGGATGGCGGCGATGCCGACGGTGCGCGCGATGGCGCGGCGCTCCTCCTCCGGGAGGTGTGCGCTTTTTTCGGATACGATGGCGAAGGCGCGTTCCTCGGATTCGTCGAGGAGTTGTTTGAGGCGGATGGGGTCGCCGGACTTCGTTTTGATGGCCTTGCCATCCTCGCCGAGGATCGTGCCGAACCAGACATGGCGCAGCGAGGGCAGCTCGCGTCCGGTCTTTTCAAACCACTTCTTCGAGGTGAGGAAAAGTTGCGCGAAGTGCTCCTGCTGGCGTCCGTCGGTGACGATGACGCACTCGTCGGCCTTGAAATGTTCCTTGCGGTAGAGGACGGTCGCGAGGTCGGTGGACGCGTAGTTCGAGGCGCCGTCCTTCTTGCGGATAAGGAAGGGCGTGCCGCCGTCGCGGTTCCAGCGCGGCACCTCGTCGTGCCAGACGACAAGCGCGCCTTCGGACATCTCGGCGAGACCGGTGTCGGTGAGTTCCGCATACACGCGGTCGACCTTGTCGCGGTAGAACGACTCGCCGAGCGTGACATCCGGCTTCACGCCGAGGCGCGCGTACTGGCGTTCGCAGGCGGCGTTGGAGACGGCGACGATCTTTTCCCAGAGGGCGAGGTTCTCGGCGTCGCCGTTCTGGAGTTTGACGAGTTCGGCGCGCGAGGCGTCGGCGTCGGCGGGGTTCGCCTTGATCCGGGTGGAGCCGGATTTGTAGAGGTTTTCGAGTTCCTCGAGGGCGTTGTCATTCGCCGGATCGAGCGTGTATCCGGTGTGTTTGATCTCGAGGATGAGCGTGCCGAAGTTCGTGCCCCAGTCGCCGATGTGGTTGTCGCGCGTGAGGTTCGCGCCGCAGAATTCGAGCAGGCGCGCGACCGCCTCGCCGACGACCATCGGACGCAGGTGGCCGACATGCATCTGCTTGGCGGTGTTCGGCGAGGGGTAGTCGATGACGACCTTTTTGCCGTTGTAGATGGAGGCGGCGCCGGAGCGCAGCGAGGCCTCGTCGCCGTAACGGGCGAGCCACGCGGCGTAGTAGGCCGGGGTGAGTTTGAAATTGATGAAGCCCGGGCCGGCGATTTCCGCCGAGATGTGCGCGGCGTCGAATTCGGCGTCGGCCTTCAGCGCGTCGAGCAATGCGACGGCGAGGGCGCGCGGGTTGGCCTTCGCGGCCTTGGCGTGCGCGAGGACGCCGTTCGCCTGGTAATCGCCGTTACGCGGGTCGGCGGGTTTGATCTCCGGGTTGAACTCGCCGCCGAGGCCGGGCGTGCCGGAGGCGACACGACGGACGAGCTGTTCGAGTTCGCGGGCGGGATTGAAGGCGATGCGCATCCGGAAGGTTTCAGGTTTCAGGTTTCAGGTTTCAAGTGAGAAGCGGGATGGGGCGGGAATTCGTGGGAGATCGGTGAAATTTCGGCGTCGAAGCGCGGTCCGATTTGCCTCCGCGGGCGGATGGAGTGAGCTTCCCGATGTCGGGACGCGCGTCCCGCGCATCAGCCACCACCTCAACCGGAATCCGCCATGTCGAAAGATCACGCCTACCATCACACTGAAAAACTCATGATCACGCTGATCGTGAAGAACGCCGCCGCCGCCATCGACTTCTACAAAAAGGCCTTCGCCGCGCAGGAGTTGTTCCGCTTCGAGGACGACGGGCGCATCGGGCACGCCGAACTGCGCGTGGCCGGCGAGCGCCTGTGCCTCTCCGACGAGTATCCGGATTTCGGACTCGTCTCGCCCTCCGACCCCGGCAAGGCGCCGGCGGGATTGTTCCTGATGGTCGACGACGCCGACTACTGGGTGAATCGCGCGGTGGAGCAGGGTGCCGTCGTGAAGATGCCGCTGACGGACACTTTCTACGGGCACCGCTGCGCGGGCCTCGTCGACCCGTTCGGCCACCGGTGGAACGTCTCCTCTGTGAAAGAAATCGTGGCCGAGGCCGATATGCGCCGACGGTACGAGGAGATGAAGAAGGCCGGCGGCTGCGGAAAGAAGTAGGGGCGGGACGACTCCGCCGTAGGGGCGGTGCTTGCGCCGCCCGCGAGCGTCCCGATGGCCGGTCGACACCGATTTGCCGCCTGGCTTCGCCGCCCCGGTTCCCGGAGGAGTCTGCATCCTTATGGTTTCCGAATCGTCGCGGGCGTCGCAAGCAACGCCCCTACAAAACAAAAAACCCCGTCGTTCGCACGGCGGGGTTTTTTGTATCCGTAATCCGGTGGCGCCGGATTATTTCTTCTTCACGGCCTTCGCCTTGGCGGCGGGAGCCTTGGCCTTCACGGAGGGGGCGGCGGCTTTCGCGGCGGCCTTGGTTTTCGCCGGAGCCTTCTTGGCGGGAGCGGCCTTCTTCGCCTTCTTCTCGTCCTCGATCATGCGGCCTTCCTTGGTGACCTTCGTGCGGAAGATCTTGAGGATGTTCGCGGTGTGCGGACCGGGCTTGCCGGTGCCGATGACGCGGCCGTCGATCTCGATGATGGGCACGATCTCCGCGCCGGAGCCGGTGATGAAGCACTCGTCGGCCACCCAGGCGTCGTAGCGCGTGAGGTTGGTCTCGACGACGGGCATGCCGAGCTTTTCGCCGATTTCCATGACGACGGCGCGGGTGATGCCGCGCAGCGCGCCGGCGTATCCGGCGGGCGTGTACAGCTTGCCCTTGCGGATGATGAAGAAGTTGTCGGCGGAGCACTCGGCGATGTAGCCCTGGTCGTTGAGCATGAGCACCTCGTTGTAGCCGTGGAGCTGGCCTTCGACCTTGGCCATGATGTTGTTGAGGTAGTTCAACGACTTCACCATGGGCGGCAGCGCGGAGTGGCCTGTGCGCGGGGTGGGGACGGTGATGAGCTTCATGCCGTTCGTGTACATCTCCGGCGGGTACAGCTTGATCGTGGCGGCGATGATGATCAGCGACGGGCCCACGCAGTTGAGCGGGGAAAGGCCGAGGTCGCCCATGCCGCGCGTGATGACGAGGCGGATGTAGCCGTTGACGATGCCGTTGCGGCGGCAGCTCTCGATGGTGGCGAGGGCGAGCTCTTCGCGCGACCAGGGCATCTTCATCATGATGGCCTTGGCGCTGTCCTCGAGGCGCTCCAGGTGCTCATCGAGGCGGAAGATGCAGTTCTCGTACACGCGGATGCCTTCGAAGATGCCGTCGCCGTAAAGCAGGCCGTGGTCGAAGACGGAGATTTTGGCGTCAGCCTTCGGGTAGAACTTTCCGTCGATGTAGACTTCCATGAGAGGGGATGGCTTTGTTGAAAAGGTCGGAATGGGTAAGCGCGGGCCCTCGCTGTTCAAGCAGCATTTTGATGAGGACGGACGCGGAGGCGGGCCCGGTGGTGTGTGCGCACCCGGAGGCAAAAGGTCTCCGCGCCGGGTGAATCGGGCGGGACTCGCCGGGGGTGTTTCCGTGGAAATCTCCGGACCGGCTTTTCAATCGGGCGGCGTCGCGTAGGTTGGTTCCATGATTAAAAATCCACCCTGGAACGGAGGCGTCGCGCTTTTGGAATTTCCACCATTGGCGGGGCCGACCGAGTCTGATGTTTGCGTCGTCGGAGCCGGGATTTCCGGCATCACCACCGCGTACCTTCTCGCCCGCGAAGGGTTGCGCGTGACGGTGCTCGACGACGGGCCGGTGGGCGGCGGCGAGACGGGGGCGACTTCCGCGCACCTGTGCAACGTTCTCGATGACCGGTATCTGGAAATCGAGCGGCACCACGGCGTGGAGGGCTCACGAGCGGCCGCCGAAAGCCACACGACGGCGATCGCGGAGATCGGGCGCATCGTGCTGTCGGAGGGGATCGAGTGCGATTTCAGGCGTGTTTCCGGCTATCTCTTCGAGCCGCCCGGTCGCGACCCGACACGCCTCGACCGCGAGTTGGCGGCGGCGCACCGCGCGGGGTTGGCCGGCGTGGAGCGAGTGACCGTCACACCGTTGCCGTTCGTGACCGGCCCGGCGTTACGTTTCCCTGATCAGGCCGAGTTCGAGCCCATGAAATACCTTCATTCACTCGCGGGGCGCCTGGACCGGATGGGAGTGAAAATCCACACCTCCACGCATGTGTGCGAAATCGAAGGCAAGGGGCCGTACCGGGTGAAGGCCGCATCGGGACACACCGTGTTCGCCCGTTCGGTGGTGATGGCCACGAACAGTCCGGTGCACCTGCGCGTCTCCGTCCACACGAAACAGGCCGCGTACCGGACTTATGTCATTGGAATTTCGATACCGAAGGGGTTGGTCTCGCCGGCGCTTTATTGGGATGACGACGACCCGTACCATTACCTGCGCGTCGTCGCCGGGGCCGACGCCGGGAGCGACCTGCTGTTGGTCGGCGGCGAGGATCACCGCACGGGCGAGCCTCCGGCGCGTGATCCGTTTTCCGTGTTGGAGTCATGGATACGCGAGCGGCTACCCGGGGCGGGCGCGGTGCGGCACGCCTGGTCCGGACAGGTCATGCAGCCGGTGGACGGACTCGCTTTCATCGGGCGCAGTCCCGGCGACGACGGCGTGTACCTGATCACCGGCGACTCCGGCAACGGGCTGACCCACGGCACGCTGGGGGCGATGCTCATCCGCGACCTGATCTGCGGAAGACCGAATCCTTGGGAGAAACTCTATTCGCCGTCCCGCATCACGCCGTCCTCGGGCGTAAACTTCGTCCGGGAAAACCTGAACACGGTCGGCCAATACCTCGACCTCGTGACCTCGGGAGAGGTGAAAACCGCCGCCGAAATCGCGCCGGGTGACGGTGCGATCCTGCGCGAGGGGTGGCGCAAAATCGCCTGCCACCGCGACTCGTCGGGAACACTGCACACCTTTTCGGCGGTCTGTCCGCACCTCGGCGGAGTCGTCCGGTGGAACGCGGAGAAAAAATCCTGGGATTGCCCGTGCCACGGGTCGCGCTTCGACCCGATGGGGCGTGTGATCAACGGCCCGGCGAACGCCGACCTTGAGCGCATGGCGTAGCTCCCGCGCCGGAGGGAAGTTGCCGTGCGAAAAAAGAAAAAGGCCCCGCGAGCGCGGGGCCTTTTTCGGAAGGCGGGTGTTCGTCCGCCGGAGATCATTTTTTCCCGGGGGCGGGTGCGGCGGATTTGCCGCCGGCGGCGAGCGCCGCGTCCTTCGCGGCGATTTCCTTCGGATTTCCGACGCGCCAGCCGATGTTGAATTCGAAACCGCCGCTCGCGCCTTGGGTGGCCTTGGCCACGGTGGATTTGATTTTCTCCACGGCTTTTTTCACGGGCGAGGCGGCTTTCGTCGCGACTTTTTTGACGGCCTTCTCGGGCGTCTTTTTCACGGCGGCCTTGGTGGCGGCCTTTTTGACCGCCGGCTTCTTTTTTGGAATTTTTGTGGTCATAATTCGGAGGTGTTAAGCTCCTTGAGCCTGCCGTCGGTTCTGCACCGGCTCAAGAAATGTCGCGCCGTAATTCGCTAACGGAGTGCAAATTTTTTCATGTGTCAGTTGCGCTCCGGGCAGTGTGTGCGAAGGCTAGTTTCAACCCGTCGGCGTTTTTCATTTCCAAGGGGCCGCCCCGGCGTTGAATGCGCGCCCTTTACCTCTTTCCCCATGAGCGAATCCCCCGAACAGCAGCCCGACGCCAACGAACAGCAGGGTCAGGTCATCAGCCTCGAAAACATCAGCCGCAAGTACCTGAGCGTGCTGCAGCGTCGCCATGACATCCTCGCCTACGAGGTCGCCTCGATTCCCGGCGTGGACGCGGAGAAGTACGAGTACTTCGCGCGACTCGCCCGCCTCATGCCGGTGAACCAGATCCACATGGATCACGGCCAGGTGCAGCGCCAGGTGCGCGGCAAGATCACCGTGCAGGCGCTCAACGACCTGCTCGGCATGGCCGCCGGTTGCATGGACGAGTGCCACTTCCTGCTCACGCTCATCGCGAACAAGCCCGAGGTCGAAGCCGGCGCCGTCGAGGCGAACCGCAAGGTCGCCGAGGCCCAGGAGGCCTTCGCCCGTTCCGCCCTTCAGGACAAGTTCGACGCGCTCGAAAAGAACTTCGGCATCATGTGCGAACTCGAGGACGGCATCATCTCACTCGCCTTCGGTCTGCGCGTGATGATGGGCCGCGGCGGCGTCGTCGAACAGGAGGACCTCGGCGACGACGGCGAACTCGCCTTCGAATTCAAGTCCGTGCAGCAGATCAATCCGCCGGCCGGCGCGCCCGAGGGCACGAAACCCGAACTTCGTCTCGCCGACACGCGCCGCGCCTTCCGCGCCGGCGACACCATCGAGTTCACGAACAGCGAACTCATGGGCCTGCCCGTCACCATCGCCTCGTTCTTCCACGGCCTCTTCCGCTCGGTCGACGACTTCGGTCGCCGCAAGCTCGGCGCCGCCGCGCAGCAGTCGCCCGCCTCCCATAACTGAACCGGTCGCACCCGATGAAACGCATCCTGCTCCTCCTCTCCCTGGCGCTCGGCGCGCTTGCGCTGTCCGGCTGCACGTCGGAGAGCGAAGAGAACGGCGTGAAGGTCGAACGCCACTACTTCGGCGGGTAGGCTTTGCATCCGGTAACCGGATGCGTTCTTAAGGGAAAACCCCGCCGGCGACGGCGGGGTTTTTCGTGTCCGCTTGCGGAGTGGGCGGACGGCATGGGTGTCCGGTCTGGCGGTTATTCCTTCGTGAATACGCCTGCTGCTTAATGAAACGAGGGATCCTTCGCCGTAGTGCCGCAGTCTTGCTGCGGCCCCGGGGGCTGCCGATGCGCCGGGTGGGCGGAGCAAGACTCCGCCACTACGGGGTGACGTCCGTGGGGGCGGGATTGGCCTTGTATCCCGGTTCCGCCCTGCGGAACTCGCCCCGCCTCACGCCCCGTCCGCGCCGCTGATCAGCGAGCGCGGGGGCGCGCCGGTCTTGCGCGCGAAGGTGCGCGCGAAGTGCTGCGTGTCGGTGAACCCGCTGCGCGCCGCGATTTCCTTGAGGGTGTAGCCGCCCATGGTGAGCAGCCTGCGCGCATGCTCGACACGCAGGTGGTCGAGATAGGTTTTGGGGTTCTGCCCCGTTTGCCGGTGAAACGCGCGGAACAATCCGGACCGCGAGATGCCCATGGCCTTGGCGGCCTCCTCCACCGTCACCCCGCGCGCATAGTGTTGGCGCAGCCACTCGACGGCCAGCGCGTCCCGCCGGTCACCACGCCGGGCGGCGACGCCCTTGCCCGTATCCTCCGGCGCGCAGCCGGCGAGGCACTCGTGCGCGAGCGCGCACAGCAGGGAGAGCGGGGGATTTTCGCGGAGGAGTTCCTCCCGCATTTTTGAAAAAACCGGCTCGAGTTTTTCCACCAATCCGGGGCGGTGATGCCCCTCGTTCGGCGTCAGCCCCACGAGGCGCAACGCCTCCTCCACGCGCGTGCCGCGCAGCATGAGCAGCCGGTAGCGCCACGGGTTGCTCTTCTGGTCTTCACGATGATACGCGCGGTGAGGCGTCATCGCGAAGAAATCCCCGGCGCGCAGCCATTGGCGTTTCCCGTCGTCCGTCTGCACAAAACCCTCGCCCGCCTCGATCCAGTAAAGGCGCCAAGCGTCGTCGTCCTGCGCGGTGTCCCACACGAAACCCGTGCGCGAAACGAAGTCGCCGTAACCCACCGCGCAGACCTCCGGGGTCTTTCCGTCCCCCCAGACCGGGGCCGAGACAAAATACAAATCCTGGGTGAAGGAGGGGCGAACTTGGGCGTCGAGCATGGGCGGGGAGGACGGGCGGGGAGGACGGGGCAGGGGTGTTCAACGAATTGCCGCAAGATGCAACATTTTGTGAAGGTCAGTGTTGGGAAACAAGTGGTTGTGGGCGGAAAAGCCTATTCTCTTGGGTGAAATTTAAACACCCACCCCTCGCCATGAAATCACTCTCCTTCCGTCCCTTCCTCCTCGCCGCCGCCACCCTCGCGGCCGCTTCGTCCGCCCACGCCGCCGCCCAAACTTGGACCATCGCCGGCGCGACGAACAACTGGAACGCCACCGACCTCAACTGGGCCGGTGCGGCTTGGGTGAATGCCGGCGCCAACGACGCCATTTTCGGTGCTAACTCCACCGCCGCCGGAGAAACCGTCACCCTCACCGAAAACATTACGGCGAACGGCCTGACCGTTAACAACAACAACGCGACCGGCTACACCTTCAGCATCGCCAGCGGCCTCTCGCTGGCCGTCAACGGGAATGTCACCATCGGCGCCAACCTCGCCACTTCCGTCACCAATACGACCTTCTCCGGTTTGGGCGCGTTCACCGTCGGTGACGGCATTACCAATAGAGTATTCCAGGTTGGCGGTTACACTGGTGCAACCAATGGTAACGCCGCCACCCTCGACATGAGCGGACTGTCCACCTTTAGCGCCAATCTGGCTACGGGCGGCACCTTCCGAATCGCCGATGCGAATGCGGCCAGCGCCAACTCTGTAACTTCCTCCACCGCCATTCTCGCAAAAATCAGCACGATTACGGCGGGTACGCTGGATATTGGCGCCACCACCCAGCACGGCGGTATTGGCGCTGTCCAAACCCTGAAACTCGGCGCCACCTCCAATACGATCAATGCCAACACAATCAATTTGGGGTCCACCGGTACAAGTGGCGCAGGTGGCCGCGGCAGCGCTGCCCTTCTGTTCAATGATGTAACGGGCACGCTGCAAGTCCGCGCCGCCAACACCACGGGTCGCGCTGCCATGAATCTGATCAACACCGATCAGACTACCGGGGTCTTACTCTCCGCTACGGTGGATCTGCAGGGCCATGATTCCAATCTGCTGCTCTCCACGCTGTCCATCGCTGTACGCAGCGGTGCCAGTAACGCCACCGCCGTGACCTTGGGCTCCACGGGCACTTTCTCCTTTGATACCGGGACTCTGGATGTCTCTTCCATTGTTCTTTCGACGAAGGCGAACACAAGCGTCGGCAGCGGCGGCACCAGCACCGGCACCTTGAACATCGGCGGCGGCACGACCACGATTGGCACCCTGACGATGGCAACTGCTCTGACCGGGCAAGCCGCGACCGCCACGGTCAATCTGTCCGGGGGTGTGAACACCATCAGCGGCATCGCGATGTCGAGTTCCGCTGGCGGCACTTCCAATTCGACGATCAATGTGACCGGCGGCACGACCACCTTGGGCGGCAATATCACCCGCACCGGAGGCGCCGGGGTTTCCAACGCCATCATCAACCTCGACGGCGGCACCCTGAATATGGGCGGCTTCGCCATCGGCGCCGCCAATGCCGTCACGCTCAACGCCAAATCCGGCACCCTCAGCAACCTTACTGAGCTCAACAACGGCGTCGGAGGCCTGACCAAAACGACCGCCGGCACGCTGACCCTGAAGGGTGTCAACACCTACACCGGCGGCACGACGGTCTCCCAGGGCACGCTCGTCACCGGAAGCACCGGGGCACTCTCCTCGGGTGCGGTGGCCATCGCCGGCGGCGCGCTGCAAGTCGGTGAGGGCACCGTGAACACCGTCACGGGTGTCGGCGCCATCACGCTGACTTCCGGCGCGCTGAAGTTCTTCGCTTCCGACTCCAATATCACGCAGGCCGGGTCCAATGGTTTCACGCTTTCGAACGGCTTCACGCTCGACCTCAACAACGCGTTCAACGTCGCCGGCACCTACCAGCTCATCACCAGCGCGGGGACCTCGAATAACATCGGCACCTACACCCTGAGCGGTGCGGATACGAATGCCTACGCATTCACCTTCAATCTCTCGGGTAACAACGCCCTGTTGACCGTTTCCGCCGTGCCCGAGCCCTCGACCTACGGCCTGATCGGCGCCGGAACGCTCGCCGCCGCCGCCTTCGTGCGTCGTCGTCGCAAGCTTGCCGGCAAGGCCGCGTAAGCGAACGGGGGTTTCCTCGACCAAAAGGTTCCCGGCCATCCCGCCGGGAACCTTTTTTGGCACCCAAATTTCGGATACACACCATGACCTCCCGCCTTCCCCGACATCTCCTCGTCGCCGTCGTCCTTTTCGCCGCGGACTCCCTCGCCTTCGCCGCCACCCAAACCGCCACCGATTGGTTCGGCATCCGGGGCTCGGGCAAAATTGACAAAACCGACATGACCGCCCCGGTCATCGGTACCGGAGCGACTCATTCCGCCAGAAATGTGACGGTGGGCGGAATCTTTCCCGGGGTCACCCTCGGCAAGGCGGGCGAGTTCGTCGAAATCACCGGCACCCTGGAGATCCTCGGTGGTGTCCCCGGCAGCCACGGTCAGTTTCGTTTCGGTCTCTTTGACGTCAACGGTATGCCCTCCACTACGGGATGGCTGGGCTACTACGTCCCCAATGCTTCCGGCCCGGACGGTGTTCAACTGATGAAGCGCAAGGCCGGCAACACCACCATTGCGATAACCGGCAACAGCATCGATCTCGCGCCGGTGGGCCCTGTCGTCAAGGCCGGGACGGTTTTTCGCACGGGGGCCGGCAACCTTTTCGACTTCTCCGTCAGGTACACCCGCGAGCCCGACAACTCGTTGACCGTCGTATGGTCCCTGATCAAGCAGGGCGGCGACTACACCACGACGGGCACCTGTAACGACAAGGCCCCTCTGACTTACACCTTCAACCGTGCCGCGTTCCTCTTTGGCGATGTGCTCGCCGCGGACAAGGTGAACCTCTCCAAGGTCGCGCTGACCTACGAGTCGGAGCCGGGCGCGGAGTCGACGTCGGCGTCAGGGGAGACGACGTCGGTATCCCCGCCCTACGGCCTGTTCGGCGCGGGTGTGGGAGCGCTCGCCGCTGTCGGCGGCGTCGCGGCCTTCGTCATCCTGCGTCGGCGACGTCGCCCGGGCCCCGTCATTCCCTCGCCGGTAATCCCCCCTCCCGAGATTTCGCCGCCCGAGGAGGCGTCCCTGCCGCCGCCCCCCGGAGCGGAGTGATCCTGATGTGCCGCCGTCGCCGTGCGTGCGTCGTCGTCGCAAACTCGCCGGCAAGGTCACGTAAGCGACGGATGTTCCGTCATCAAAAGGTCCCGGGCGCAGAGCCCGGGACCTTTTTTGCGTTAGGACGTCGGATGTGCAATGCGCCGAGGATATTCCGACTCCGTGATAAAATCAGGGCGACCCGAACTGTTGTGATTATTCTCTCGCGCGGACTGAGGTAAATTACTTGGTAAATCGGAAGACTCCTCAGTCCAGCTCTTGCCTTGGGGGCTGCATCGCATCTCTTACGCTCACTTCCGTAAGAAAGCCTCCTTTCCCTTCTTCCCCATGAAAACTTTTATGTCCCGCCACCTTCTCCTCGCCGCCGCCACCCTCGCGGCCGCCGCCTCGGCGCATGCCGCCAACACTTGGACCAACCCCGCTACAGGCGGATTGTGGAGCACAAGCACCAACTGGGATACTGTGCCCGTGGACGGCGTCACCGGCACCGCCAACTTTTCCACCCTTAACATCACGGCGGACAACACCGTCCACATGGATGGGGCGCACACACTCAACAGCCTTTCTTTTGCCGACGCCACCACTGTCAGCAACAACTGGATACTCGATAATAACGGTAACGCCGCCAATATCCTGACCTTGGATGGCACTACGCCGACCATCACGGTCACCGGGTCCACCGCCACCGCCGGCTTCGCCACCATCAGCGCCGAGATCGCCGGTACCGTCGGCCTCACCAAGGCCGGCAACGGACTGCTCATACTCTCCGGTGCGAACACCTACACGGGCACGACCGCCGTTTCGGCCGGAACCCTTATTATTGCGGGCGCCAATGCCTCGAACGCCGTAACGGTTGCCAGCGGAGCGTTCCTCGATCTGAAAGTCGCCAACGCCCTCGCATCCGGTGCCACCATCACCAGCACCGGTACCGCGTCCGTCTATGTTGCCGACGGCCTTACCACGAACTATGCGTGGACTGCCAACAATGGCACAAGCCGCGCGACCCTCGCCCTCGGTAACGGCGCCAACTTCGCCGGCAACATCACCCTCACCGGCGTCGACGCCGGCGGTGCCTCCTTGAATTTCCAATCCGGAGCCACCTCGACCATTTCGGGTAACATTAGCACGGCGGGAGTCATCATCGTTCGCTCCGACGCGGGTACGACATTCTCCGGCAGTCCTGTCCTCGGAGTCACATTGATTGGTAGCGCCGCTTCGACTGTGACCCTCTCCGGCGTCATCAGCGATAATGCTGCCAATAAAGGCGGTGTCCAGGTCGGTACGGGAAACTCATCATCGACAGTGACCCTTTCCGGAATCAACACCTTCACGGGTGTTGTGAAGGTTGCCAACGGAACGCTCAATTTCAGCACCATCAAGAATATCGGGGATGTTACGGGCAGTTCACTCGGCAACGCCACGGCCTCGACCCCCGCTATCGCCTTGGGTGAAAATACCACGGCTGGCACCCTGAAATACACGGGCACGGGTAACACTACAGATCGCGTGATCAACCTCGCCGGCACCACCGGCGGCGGAACGCTTGACCAGTCCGGCACTGGGCTGCTCAAGTTCACGAGCAATTTCACCGCAACCGGTTTGGGCGCCAAGACCCTCACCTTGGCCGGCTCCACGGCCGGCACCGGTGAAATCGCTGGAGCCATCGTCAATAGCACGGGCTTCACGACCGCCGTGACCAAATCCGGCACGGGCACTTGGACGCTTTCCGGTGCCAACACCTATACCGGCGTGACGACCATCGGCGGCGGCACGCTCGCGCTTGCGGGTGGTAATGATCGCCTCGCGACCACCGGAACGGTGAATTTCTCGGCCGCCGGTACGCTGAATCTCGGTTCCACAAGCCAGAGTTTGGCCAACCTTACCGTCGCTGGAGCCACCACCGCTACTGTCAATGGCACCGGCGGCACGCTGTCCCTTACAGGTGCGTCGTTCGCGCTGAATAGCAGTTCCAGTCAGACTTTGAATATGGGTGGTCTGACGACATTCACCTACAACAACACGGCGGGAACCTTCAAGGTTGCCGCGTCGAGTAACTCGGGTGCCGGTGTGACCTCCGCGCTGACGTTGGCCGGAACAACCAACACCATCACCGCCTTGAATTTCATCATGGGTGATTTCGGTGGCACGGTTAATTCTTCCAATAATGTCAGCAACATAACTCTCGGAGCGTCCAATACGATCAATGCCGATTTAATTCAGATTTCAGGCGGCTCTCGCTCCAACGCGACATTGCAATCCGCGGCCGGCACCACCTTGCTCAAGCTTCGCGGCAAAGATACGACGAGCGCCGTCAATTCAATGATTGTTGGTACGAGTAGCGGGCCTGCCTCCCCTGCGACTCAGCAAGGCAACTTGACCCTGAATAACGGAACCTTGGATGCGCTGGTTACCAATTTGGTTATCGGTCAGAACACGCGTGGCGGCAGTGCAGGTGGCAATGCTGTCATCAACACCGGCACCTTTACCATGGGGGGCGGTACGCTTGACGCCAGTAACATCACGCTCGGCCAAGTTCTCACGGGCTTTACCAACGCCGGCACCACCTCTTCTACTACGGGAACTTTGACCGTCAACGGCGGCACAGTTAAGGTCAATAACCTTTACTTCGCCGATCAGCAGGCCTCTGCGGCAACCTCCTCTCTTGTCGGCGTCCTCAACCTCAATAGCGGCGCCAACCTTTACGCCGCCAACATTGCCAAGGGTACCGGCACCGGTACGGGTGGTACCACCCGCACCTTCAACTGGAATAGCGGCACGATTCACAACTACGACGCCTCGACCGATTTGACTATCGCGAGCGGTTTTACCGCTTTCAATGTCACCGGTGCCGGTACCCATGCCTTCGACATCGATTCCGGGCGCACCGCCACGGTGAACCAGGCGATGTCCGGCGCGGGCGCGTTGACCAAACTCGGCTCCGGCGCGCTCGCGCTCAAGGCCAACAACAGCACCTTCTCCGGTGGCATCACCGTGAACGCCGGTTCGTTGGTGACCGGGCACGTCTCCGCGCTCGGTTCGGGCTCGGTGAATGTCGCGGCCGGCACGCTGCAGGTCGGCGACGGTTCGGCGAACACCGTGACGCTCGGTGCGAGCGCCAACCTCGTCATCGCCGACGGCGCGACACTCAAGCTCGGCGGACTGAATGCGCTCTCGCTCTCGAATACGGGTGTCGCCAGCGGCACCGGCGTCATCGCGCTTACCGGCGGCACTTACAACTTCGGTTCCACCGGTGCCGGTCTTCTGGATCTCGGTGGTGCGTTGAACAACCTGGGGGCCGGTGATTACAAATACACGCTGATTACAGGGACGCTTTCAGGCAACGACCTGAGCGAGGTCAACATCCTGGGGTCGGGTTACGATTCGTCGGTGACGAACCTTTCCTACGCCAATGGCGTGCTGTCTTTCACCGCCGTGCCCGAGCCCTCGACCTACGGCCTGATCGGCGCGGGAACGCTCGCCGCCGTCGCCTTCGTGCGCCGCCGCCGCAAGCTCGCCGGCAAGGTCGCGTAAGCGAAGAGGTTTTCCTCAATAAAAAGGTCCCGGGCTCATCGCCCGGGACCTTTTTTTGTGGCCTGATTTTGGATACGGATTCGAGCGCCACGCATGCGTGTCGCGGTCCCGGGATGGTCAGGCCGGGTCGGGTTGCGTCAGGACTTCGGTCGGATTGTCCGAAAAACTTTCGCAGTTCCGGTGGGCGTGCATGCGTTTGACCAGCAGTTCCGCGGCGCGGTCGCACAGGGTTTTCCACGGGATGCCGACGCTTTGCATCGGGTATTTTTGAAGTTCCGGCGGGTAGGTGCGGCCGTGGCCGACGACCACGACATCCTCCTGCACGCGGATTCCCGCCCGGTCCAGGGCCAGGAGGGTGGCGAGGGCGAGCGTGTCGTTTTCCGCCAGCACGGCCAGACGCTCGCCGGCGGCGACATACCGGCGGGAGAGCTCGATCAACGGGTCGAAATCAAAATCCTTTTCGCCGCCTTCGGAGGTCAGCGACAGTTCGGGGGCGGCGACTTTGCCCGCCTTGCGGTGGGCCTCCAGCCAGCCCCGGTGACGCTCGCGCACGGTGTCTAGGGTCATCGTGGGCGCGAGGAAGGCCACGCGTTCGAAACCTTGGCGGAAGAGGTCTTCCGTCGCGCGGGCGACATCGCCGGCGTCGTCGTAGCGAAGGTTCGGCAGGACTCCGCCGGGGCAGGGGAGTTCGATGGTCACCACGGGGAAATTCCGGGTCGCGAGGTTCGCGTACAGGCGCGCGGTTTCGGGCGTCGCCGGGAGGGGCGTGATGATGAGGCCGTCCACGATACCGTCCATCGCCTGACGCAGGTAGTCCGCCTCGACCGTCGCGCTCATGTCGGAGCAGCCGAGGACCAGTCGCATGCCCGCCTCGCGGCACAGGGCGTTGAAACGGTTGATGGAGCGCAGGTAGTACGAATCCTCCAGCGAAGGCACCACGAGCATGATGGCGCCGGTCTTGCGCCCTTGCAGTCCCCGGGCGACCGCGCTGGGCCGGTAATCGAACTGCTCGACGATCTTTTGCACCCGCTCGCGCGTCTCGGCGTTCACCTTCGGCCGGTTGTTGAGAACACGCGAGACCGTGCCGGTGGAGACTCCGGCGAGTCGGGCGATTTCGTGAATGGTACGGGCCATGATTGGGGAAATGAATGAAGCTGTACTGTAAGCGTTAATCAACCCAAGGAATTCCGTCAAAACATCGCAAAATCAACCCATGGGGCCATCCGGGGTGTTTTATTCTTTCCATTGCCGTAATCGATTACATTGGTTGCGGTGAAAACGTTTACACGAGAGCCGCAAGCCCCACGACATGAAACTCCCCTCCCGCATCCTCTTTGCCGCCGCCACCCTCGTGGCCGCTTCGTCCGCTCACGCCGCGACCGCGACTAAGACCGGCACTGTCGGCAGCACCGACCTGACTGCCGCCAGCACCACCGCTTGGTCCGGCGGCTCCGGTGCCAACGGATCACCCACGAGCGCCGATGTCGCAACCTGGGACAGCTCCTCGCTCGGGGCCGGCCTCACCGTCGGTTCGGCAGTCTCTTGGGGCAGCATCAATATCACCGGTGCGATGACGAATATCGGCATCACCGGGGCGGGCACCATCACCACGGGCAATATCACGCTGGCGGGAACCCAAACGCTCTCCATCGCGAACGCCATCACGCTCAGTGGCAACTCGGTTTACACCATCGACAATGTCAACGGCACCACGGCGACCGACGCTACGCTATCGGGTGCCATTTCAGGAGCCTTTGGCATCACCAAGGAGGGCGGGGGCACGCTCGTGCTTTCCAATACGGCAAACACTTTCAGCAGCGCCATCGTCAATGCCGGCACCTTGGAATACAACTGCAACGTAAACTCATTCGCGCTGCCGAACACGACCGTCAACGCTTTGGGGACGCTGGCGTTGCGTACCACTTCAACGATCGTGGATAACACCAACTACGTTAACACCGGCACCCATACACTCTCCGGTGCGGGAATTATCAATAAAGTTGGTGCAGGTTATTTGGGTTTGTTCGGTGGTAATGTCTCCACTTCCGGATTCACGGGCCAGTTGAATGTCCTCGAAGGTGTTTTGGGGACAAACGGCGGTTTGTCATTGGGCGGCGCACGAGTTGCTGTGGCGACCGGTACGGCTTTTGATTTGCGTGTGGGGAACTCCACCTTCGGAGAGCTGAGCGGAGGCGGCCGTATCGGCAGAACCTTCACCGGCACCAGCACCTTGTCCGTGGGTGCCCTCAACACCGACTCGACCTTCAGCGGTGTTATCGAGAACACACTGACACCGACCGGCTTTACACTCACTAACATCACCGCCGGCGGCATCCTTACCCTCACCAAGACCGGCACCGGCACCCTCACCCTCTCCGGCGTGAATACCTACACCGGCGCCACCTCCGTCACCGGCGGCACGATTTTGGTGAACGGCTCACTTGCGGCTGGAACTGCGACCACCGTGTCCGCCGGAGCCCGACTCGGCGGCTCCGGCACCGTGAATGGCACCGTGAACGTCGCCACGAACGGCACGATTCGCGGCGGCACCGGTGCGGCCACAGGCGAAGCGCTCGCCATCAACGGCAATGTCACACTGGCATCCGGCTCCATCGTCGAACTGGTGCTCGGTGCGGGCGGCACTCACTCGACGCTGAACTTCAACGGTGCCACAGACACCCTCTCGTCCAGCTTGGTCTTCAACTTCCTGAGCTTGGGCGCCACGACCGGCGACTACGCCGGCATCATCACCGGGGTACCCGGCGTCAACACCTCCGGTTGGACATTTGCAATGGTTGGGCCGGCTCCTTCACTCAGAATGGCAGCAACATCGACCTGACCATCACCGCCGTGCCCGAGCCGTCCACCTACGGCCTGATCGGCGCGGGCACGCTCGCCGCGGCCGCCTTCGTGCGCCGCCGCCGCAAGCTCGCGGGCAAGGCCGCGTAAGCGAAGAGGTTTTCCTTAACAAAAAGTCCCGGGCGTTTCGCCCGGGGCTTTTTTGCGTTCCTGATTTCGAATACGCCGGGAGCGCGGGCATCCTGCCCATAGGCGTTCGGATAAGCGTGGAATTGCTGATGCACTCTGCCTTGGAAGGTCGCGTAGCGACCGTCTGCGCTTAGCCGTGGGTTTTAACCCACGGTTAGAATCAACGAATTTCCGGCGTCGCGTCAGCGACGCTTGCAATGCCGGCCAGCCTTGGCGCGAACCACGCCCGCAAGCGCCGCTGACGCGACGCCGGTTTCATAAAACTCCTACCGTGGGTTAAAACCCACGGCTAAGCGCAAGGGTCGCTACGCGACCCGCAGTCCCTGCAAACATCAGGTTTTTGTGGCTTAACCGAACGCCTATGGGCATCCTGCCCGCCCTGAGGTGGGGGCCGGCGGGCAGGATGCCCGCGTTCCCGGTGGGAAGCCGGCCGCCGTCACTCGGGGCGACGGGCGGCGACGATTCTTTCGCCCGGGCCGCGCGTGTCTTTGATCAACGGATACAGCATCCATTCGCCAGGGCCGGTTTGTTCGAGGTGGAACTCGCGGGTGTTGTCGCGCAGCGCGGCCTTTTGTTCGGCGGAGAAGGCGCCGGAGAGGCGCGCGCCTTCCCAGACGCGGATGGCGTCGAGGATCTCACCCATGCGTTTCGCCTGCGGTGTGCTCGACTCGCGAGCGGCGACCTGATTGGCGACGAAGGCGGCGTTCGTGGAGAGCGCGAAGCCGGCGTCGTAGCCGGCGCAGCGCGCGAGCATCCACTCGATGTCGGCGACGGTGGTTTTCGCCGAAAGCGAAAACCAACCCATCATGTGCGGCAGCATGTTGCGCGTGTAGAACGCCTGGTTTTTGAAACGCTGCTCGGTCTGGCTGTCGCGGAAACCGGCGTACCAGGGTTCGCCCCAGTTGTAGTACCAGTGCAGGTGCCAGAGGTAGTGGCCGGAGTTGCTCGCGTCGGCGATCACGCGCCCGCGTTTCTCCGGGGCGATGCCGTCGTACCAGGCTTTGGCGAAGAGCGTGCGCCCGTAGTCGCCGAGGCCGGCGGAGAAGTTGCCCTCGAGGCCGTCCATCGAAACGCGCGCGGCGCCGGTACGGTTACTGAACTCGGCGACCTGCTTGCCGACTTCCTGCGAGAGTTCCGCATCGGTGAGGAAAACCTTGTAGTCGTGGTCGGCGAGTTTCGCCACGGCGGCGCCGTTCGCGTGCGACGCGGCCTTCGTGCCGTAGGCGCCGCGTTCGCAACCGGTGAGCCGCCACGGCGCGGTGTCGGTGACACCTTCGTAGCGCACCAATTCTTCGCCGATGCGCACGGCGTTGAGGCAGGTTTTTTTTCTAAAGAATTCCGGCGCGGCGACGGGGATCTCCTTCGCGTCGGCGGCGAGGTCGGCCGCCAGTGCGCTCGCGCCGACCTGCGCGAGGCGCGCGTCGGGCTTGGGCGCGACATACGCGTCGTTGCGCGTGATGAAATTCGACAGCGTATGGAAACCGAGCGTGACGCCTTCTTTCGCTGCCGCGTCGGCGCAGGCCTTGAAGCTCTCCCATCCGCGTGGGAATTTCCTTTTGTTCAGCTCGAAGTGGCCCCAGGTCGTGAACGGACCGCCGTGGTAAACGCAACCGAGCCCGGCGCGTTTCGCGAAGGCGACGGCGTCGCCGACATTCCTTTCGTCGAAGTCCACGATGAGGTACGCGGCGTTCGCGCGCGGCGCGACTTTCGCCCAGGTGTCGTCGAGCATCGGGTGGGGGAGTCCCTCGGCGACCTCGATGGCGCCGATGGTTTCGAGCGCCTTCGCGGATGGTCCGGCGAAAAGCGCGATGCGGCTGCCGATCACGCCGCCGTCGTTGAAAACCGGAGACACGTATTCGGGTTGGCCCCAATAGTTTTTCAGGATGCGCGGCTTCGAGCGGTCGCGGCAATGCGCCTGCAACACGCTGCCGAAGGGCGCCGGTTGCGCGGCCTTGTCGCCCATGTCGTTGTCGTCGTCGGGGCCGGCGCCGATGGTTTTCGGGTTCAACGCCTGAATGCCCACGGCGTCGCCGGTGCCGTCGCCGTCACGCACGACGCCCACGACCTCGCCGATGATGCCGGACACGGTCGTCGGGTAGGGGCCCCACGCGACGCACGAAACCTTTTCGCGTGGAGAAACGGATACGATTTCGAGCGTGAGGTGCGTGGGTTTCGCCTCCGCCCTGACGACGACCGTCACGCCGGCGTCGCCGTAACGCAGCGTGCATTCGTTACCGGCGGCGTTCCACACGGCCTTGGTCGGCGCGATCCATTTTCCGTCGACGCAGATCTGCAGCAGCGGCGAGGGATTCCCGGGCGCGAGGCGCTCGTGGTCGCCGACGCGGATGGACTTAATCGCGCCGGCGTCATCCACCTCGAAGGCGGCGGTGGCGGTGCTGAAGGTGGCCGCGCGTGCGGTGATTCCGGAGGACGACGCGAGCGCGGCGGCGAGAAGGAAGGTGGTCTTCATGCTCCGGAGAAACCGCGAGTCGGCGCACGCGTTCCCGGGAGATTTGCCAGGGGAATGAAATCGTCTCGGAAGCGCCATCCCCGGGACCGCGCCACGCATGCGTGGCGCTTCGTCGCAATCCGCACTGCGCCCCTTTGCCGATTCGCCCAAGCGCCACGCATGCGTGTCGCGGTCCCGGGAAAAGCTCCCGACCTTGCAAAAAATCATACCAGGTTCGGCATCCGGTTTTCGGATGCTCCGGATTCATTCCGGCCCGTCCCATCCCCCTCACGCCCCTTCGCGGAAGTCCGAGGGTTGCCCGCCGGTTTTTCGCGTGAAGGTGCGCGAGAAATGTCGCGCGTCGGAGAAGCCGCAGCGTGCGGCGATCTCCTTCACGGTGTAGCCGCCGCGACGCAGCAGGTGGCGCGCGTGCTCGACGCGCAGGTGGTCGAGGTAGGCCTTCGGGTTTTGTCCGGTGTGTTCGCGGAACAGGCGGAAGAGGCCGGAGCGCGACAGGCCCAGCGCCTTCGCGGCGTCCTCCACGGTCGCTCCGCGCGCGTAGTTTTGGCGTATCCACTCGGCGGCCAGTTCGGCCCGATTTCCCTCGCCGCGCACCGGTTTGATCTCGTGCGGGCCGTCGGCGGCGCAGGCGTCGAGGCATGCGTAGGCGAGTCCGCAGAGCGCGAGCAGCGAGGGCGATTCCTTCGCGAAGGCGCGCCGCAGCGATTCGAAAACCGGCTCCAGTCGCCCGGTCATTCCGGGTCGCGGGAGGATTTTGTCCGTCGCCAGTCCCGCGAGCGCGAGCGCTTCCGCGGCGCGTGTTCCGCGAAGCATGAGCCAGCGGTAGCGCCACGGTTTGCGTGGCGAATCCTCGCGCCGGTACGAACTGCCCGGGCGCATCACGAACACATCGCCGGCGACCAGCGGCGCGTTTTTCCCGCCGTCCACCGCGATGATCCCTTCACCTTCCTCGATCCAGTGGATGCGCCACGAATCCTCCGGCGGGTTGTCCCAGATGAATCCGCCGCGTGAAACGAATTCTCCGAAACACACGGCGTACAGCTCGGGCTCGCGGTCTTCCCTCCACGCCGGGTGCGTGGCGAAGAAAAGATCGTGCGTGTAAGTCGGGCGGATTTGGGCGTCGAACATAGGGGTGGCGGCGGGCTGTCGGGCGTTTCAGCAAAAAGTCGGATGGTGCAACATTTTGGCAATGGTTAACGCTGAATTACAAGTTGTTACAAATTCATGGGTTCATGAAGTTATTCAAATCATCCCCGCTTCGATCCCCATGCCCCACCGCGCTTTTCACCGTCAAACCCTGCTCGCCGCCGCCGTCTTCGCGACAGCTTGCTCCCTCCACGCCGCCGACGCCTCCTGGGGCGCCAATGCCAACGGCAATTGGAGCCTCGGCACGAACTGGACCGGGGGCGCCGATGCGATCGGCATCGATGCCACCGCAACTTTTTCGAATGACATCACCGCCGATCGCACCGTGACGCTCGATGTCGCCCGTACCCTCGGCAACATCACCTTCGGCGATGCCGATACCGCCACGGCGGGCGGCTGGACCCTCTCCGGCGGCACCCTGACGCTCGACCGCACCACGGGTGTGCCGACCATCACCGTCAACGCGCTGGGCACCGGCAAGACGGCCACGATTTCATCCGTGATCACCGGCTCCGACGGCCTGACCAAGGACGGCGCCGGCACGCTGGTCCTGTCCGGTGCGAACACCTACTCCGGCGGTACGACGGTCGTTGGCGGCGTCCTTGTCCTCGGCGGAACCAACGGCGGCACCGGTCGTATCCGTGGCGCACTTACCATCGAGTCCGGCGCCGAAGTTCAGCTTGCCGGCACGGGCTGGGGGCTCGGTTACACCTCGGGGTCGTGCGTATCCGCGATCACCATCAACGGCGGCACGCTCAACAAGGTCGACACCGCCAGCGGGGGAAGCGGGGCGGGCACCATCACCATGAAAGGCGGACTGATCACGGGAAACACCGTCGATCTCTTCACGACTGCGGGCGGTGTCGCGTTCAACACCAACGCCTCCTCCGTGGTCGCGACGGTCAACGCCCTGATCAATCTGCGCGCGAACTCCGGTGTGACGACCTTCACCGTCGCCGAGGGAGCCGCCACCACCGACCTGCTGATCGGCGGAGGCATCACCGTTTCCGGAACGCCCTCCTCCCAGCGTCTCGTCAAGGCCGGCGCCGGTGTGATGAAAATCACCGGGAGCAACACCGCCGCCGGCGGGTTCACGATTTCCGGCGGCACGCTCGATGCCGGCAACGCCACTGCGCTCGGCGCCGGCATCGTGACCGTCACCGGCGGCACGCTCGTCACCTCCGTGGCGAATGTCACCGGCATCGGCAACCTCACGCTGGATAACGCCACCTCGGTGCTGAACCTCAACGGCACGGGCGCCGGCACCATCACACTCTCCGCGAGCGCGAGCCTCTCCATGAGCGCCGGCACCTGGCAGGTCGATCTCGCGAACGGGAAGGACACCATCGCGCGCGCGGCCTCCGGCAGCGGCACTTTCGGTATCACCGGCGGCACGCTCGACCTCGGCAATGGATCCATTGTCTACACGAATACCTACGATCTGATCTCCGGGTTTTCGTCCGGCGCCGTCTCCGGTCTGACCATCGACGGCTACGACAAGACCAACTGGCTCGCCTCGCTCGGCACCAACGGCACGCTCTCCTTTTCCGCCGTGCCCGAGCCTTCGGCGTACGGTCTGATCGGCGCGGGGGCGCTCGCCGCCGTCGCCTTTGTGCGTCGCCGCCGCAAGCTCTCCGGAAAGGACGAGTAAGCGATTAAGGGATACATTCGACAAAGGTTCAGGGTTCCGCGTCCGGGACTTTTTTTGTGCCCTAATTCCGGATGCATATGTGACGGACCGGGCGGGTTCCCACCAACCGTGGCGGGCGCGGACTTCGCCCCGGGACCGCGACACGCATGCGTGGCGCTCGAGTGCTTTCCAAGCCCCGCGCATGCGTGATGCGGTTCCGGGGCGGAACAAAAGCATGAAGAAGAATTTCGACTTTCCCGTCCCTCCGGGGGTAGGAATCTCACCCGGCCTCGTTCAACAAATTGGCCCTCCATTCAACATTTTGACCCGGCACTAAAATCGCGCGCTCCGGTATTACGCATACGACCGCACCGTCCCTCTTTCGCACGACTCACCCCGCTCATGAAATCACTCCGACTCCCGGCACTTCTCCTCGCCGCCTGCGCCCTGGCGCCGCTGACCGCGCCGGCGCTCTTCGCCGGATCGGCTCTGGTCACCGCCGCGTCCGCTTCGGTCGCCGCAACGGAACTCGCGCTCGGCACGGCGAACGCATCGTACAAGGCTGGTGTGCTGCGCGTCGCCACCGGCGCCGTCGGGCGCACCTGGACCTGGACGGGCGCCGGGTTGTCCACCACCGCGTTCACCGATTCCGCGACGAACTTCGACTACGCCGCCGCCGGCAAACCGTATCGCTGCGACTGGAGCCTCCCGGATGTGCTCGACGACAAATCCGTCGGCGAACTCGTCTCCGTCACCATGCGCGAGGATGACGACGCGGGCCTCATCTCGAAGCACATCGAGGTCGTGAGCACGGTGCGTTACGCCGAGGCGAAGCTCGAAGTGCAGCATGTCGTGTGGGTGTTCCCGGGCGCGCCCGGCGTGCGCACGCAACTGCGCGTGAAAGCGCTCGCCGGTTTCGCGGCCAAGCCCGCGAAAGGTGCGAACATCAAGGAACTCTCCGAGGATGCGTACAAGGACAGCGGCTCCGAGCAAATGAAGGTTCAAAGTCTGGCGACCAAGGATGCGAAAGGCGCCATCCCGAAACTCGCCGACATGCCGTACATGGACTGCGGCTCCCTCCAACTGACTCCCGGCGCGCGCGCCGATTTCCTCCCGCTCGATCTCGCCGCGCCGAACAGCCGTCGCGCCTGGGGCATGTACAACGACCCCGGCAACCGCCTCCCCGCGAACACGCCGATGCTGCGCGAAGAGGTTGTCACCGGCTTCCCGGTCTTCCGCGCCGAGGCGACCACCTGGGCCTCCGGTGAGGCCATCGAGTACGGCGACCGCGGCGTGGCCATCGTCAAGGAATCGCCCAAGGCCGTGAACCAGCCCGCGCATTTGACCGGCTCGTTCTTCGCCGGGCCCGGCGGTCTGACCTCGACCGGTTGGGGCCTCGCGCCCGTGGAGATCGTCACCGACCGTTTCCGCGAATGCTGGGCGCAGTGGAGCCTCGTGTATTCGGGCGGCAATGACGGCTTGCAGCGCGCCGTGAAGCGTTTCGACGCCGCGCGTTACCCGGTCTTTCCGGCGCGCGACATGTTCATCCTGTCGAACACCTGGGGCCCCGCGAACCCCGGAGGCGCGCAGTTCACCGCGGAAGATTTTGTGCTCAAGGAAATCGCCGCCGTGGGTTCACTCGGCATCGATGTCATGCAGATCGACGACGGTTGGCAGAAGGCCGGCGGTGGTGGCGGCGCCAAGAACTTCCTGCCGAAATACAAAAACGGCTGGAAGGACATCAAGGACGCCGCCGAGAAGGCCGGCGTGCGCATGGGCCTGTGGGTCGCCATCCGCAACGCGAAGCTCGAGGATCTGAAGGCCAACCTCGACGAACTCGGCTACATCACCTGGAAGGCCGACTTCGAGAACCTCGAAAACCGCACCGACTACGAGACGCGCATGAGCCAGTTCCGAGCCGTCATGGCGCACGCACCCGGCAAGACGCAGTTCACGCTCTGCCCCGAGTACGAGCACCCGCGCTACGGTTGGTATTACGCCAAGGAATACGGCAGCATCTATTTCCAAAACATCCAGGAGGCGCAGCCCCGGCACCTGACCTTCGTGCCCTTCCAGGTGCTCCGCCAACACTGGCTCATGGCGAAGTATTTCCCGTCGAACAAACTGCAGGTCATGCTCCAGAACCCGAAGCGCACGCGCAAGGACCTGAGCGACGCCTACCTGCACGGCCACGCCTACTGCTTCGCGATGGGTCTCACCTTCGTGCCGCAGTTCTTCCAGTCCGCCCAATTCCTCGACAAGCAGGGTCAGGCGGAGCTCAAGGAACTCATCGGCGCCTACAAGGGCGTGCGCGGCGACCTCTTCACCGGCACGACTTACCCGACCGGCGACGAGCCCACGAACGCGTCGTGGACCGGCTTCCAGACCGTCTCGACCGGACGTGACGGCGGCTTCCTCACGCTCTTTCGCGAACTGCACAACGCCGAGCCGAAGAAGGCCGTCCAACTGAAGTTCCTCGCCGGAAAAACCATCGTATTCACGGATGTGATACACCCGGAAACCCCCGCGCGCACCATCACGGTCGGCGCCGACGGCGCCGCCGAATTCGAGATCGCGAACCCCGCCGACTACCGCCTGCTGCGTTACGATGTGAAGTGAGGTGGTTGCAGGCCTTGATTTTCTCAAAAACAAAACGGGGGCCAATGCCCCCGTTTTTTTGTTCGTCAATCGAGTCGAGTCCCAAGGTCACTCGGCTGTGCCGATGATCCGGAGCGTCACCGGCGATGAGATCACTTCCCGGATTTCGCCGATGTATCCGGTTTCGCCTCACTCTTGGCGGGGAACCAGCCGTCGAGGTACTGCGCCATGGTGCCGGCGTATTCCGCTTCGGAGACGAACTCCTTGCCGACCTGGTTGCCCCAGCAGTAGGTGATGACGAGCTTCCCGTCGTGTTCGATGAAATCGATGTCGGAGTTGTCCTTGTTCTGCGCGACCTCGATTTTCTTTTTGTCCTCCTCGGTGAAGTCCGGGTTGTGCGGCACCTTGTCCGCATCGTCGGGAATCATGATGGGGTTGAAGGGCGAGGACTCCCAAGTCTTGAAGTCACGCGTGCGGTACAGCGCCAGCGTGTAGCCCTTCGGGTGTCCGGTGACGGTGGAGAAAAGGTGGTACCACCCGTTGTGGAAACGCAGCAGGTGCGGCGACGCGATGCGCCCCTTGATGCCCTGACGGCAATCCTCCGGCATCATCGTCCAGGTCTTGAGGTCGGGCGATTCCATGAAACGCGCCGACCACGGGCCCATCGCGCCGGGGCTGCCGCCGCGCACCTCGACCGAGAGCACATATTTGCCGTCGCCCTTGCAGATCGAGGTGTTGGCCACGATGAACTTCTTGTCGTGGAAAACCGGAGACTCCTCCCACGTCACGAGATCCTTGGAGGTGAATTGCGTGATCGTGTTGCGGTAACTCCCGCCCTTGCGGTCGCTCAGCGTCGCGAAGACATGGACGGTGTCGCCCTCGACGAGCACGCTCTCGAACGCGTACTTGGGCGCGAAGTGGCAGACCTCCTTGCGCGTGTCGTGATCGATGACGCGCAGGCGGCCGGCGTCACGGTGCCAATCGAGCCGGTAGAGTTTGCCTTGGAAAACGAAGGGCGAGGTTTCGCACAGGTCGATACCGACGGTGCCGAACTTTTTGATGAGCGGGCGACCGTCGGCGGTGAGCGGGCCGGCGGTGGATGCGACGGGAGCGGACGTTTCCGTGCCGCAGCCGGAAATCGGGCCGGTGAGCAGCGCCGCGAAAAGCAGGGAAGAGGTGGTGCCGAGGAGTTTTTTCATAAAAGGGCGGGGGCGAGGTCGAGTGATTCGTGTGACCGCAAAACGCGGCGAAGGTTCCCGCAATGATGTAAACATATTTTAATTACGCATGAGGCCTTCGGCCGGGGTTTCTCGTGGAGTGGCGGGACATGCCGGGCTGCTGAAAAAGGCCGTAAACCGGAATCAGCCCCGAAGGGGCGAATTATCCCAGCCCGGGGTGGAACCCCGGGAAAAGGAGAAAAGGAATCCGAGCCCTGAAGGGGCGAGCTAAAACGCGGGTTAGGGCGCCCCTTCAGGGCTTTGTGTATTTTGATATCGGATACCCGGGGCGTTGCCCCGGGCTGGGATAATTCGCCCCTTCGGGGCTGGTTTGAATAGAGGGACCTTTTTCAGCAGCCTTCTGCATTCGCCTTCCGGCGCGTCAGGGCTTCTTGCCCGGGGCGCCCGTCCTGCGGACACACAAAACCCGCCGGATCGGTGACGACCGGGGCGGGTTTTGGAAAGAACGGGGCGGAAGCCCTTCGCAGGGAATCCGGACTTCGGATACGCTTACGCGATCGTGCCGGCGAGCTTGCGGCGGCGGCGCACGAAGACGACGGAGGCGAGCGCTCCCGCGCCGATCAGGCCGTAGGTCGAGGGCTCGGGCACGGCGGTGAAGACAACATTGCCTGAGCTGAACGAGAAGGTGCCGAGCAGCCCGCTCGTGTTGTGCCAAGTTCCAATGGTTGAGAGGCCCGTCTCGGTGCCGACGAGGCCGGAAATCAGCGTGTAAGCGCCTGCCTCGGCGCCAAGGTTGATGAGGTTGAAGGTCTGGTCGCCATCGAAACTCCAGGTGCCTCCGGTGCGGGCGAGGGTCGATGTCGCGCCCGCAGCGCCAAGGACGAGTTGGATGATGGATCCGTCCTGGAGGGTGACGCCGCTGCCAAGGGTCAGCGTGCCGGAGGCCGCGCTGCCGGTGCCGCCTTGCAGCGTGGCCCCGTTGGCGACGGTAATGGTGCCGCCCGAGATGGTGCCGGTGCCGCCGAGGGTGCCGACATTCACCGCGACCGTGCCGGCGCCCAGACCGGATCCTGATGTGTTGTTCGCGAGCAGCATGCCGCCATTGATGATCGTGCCGCCGGTGTAGGCATTGGTGCCGGAGAGCGTGAGGGTGGCGTTGCCCGACTTGGTCAGCGACATCGCGCCGGAAAGGTTTCCGCTCACCGTGCCGGCGGCCGTGGCGTTGATCGTCACCGGGTTGGTGGCAGCGACATTGGTGGTGATGTTGACCGCGCCGGTAAGGGTGACCGGAGTGCCGGCCCATCCGTTGCCATTGGTTCCGGTGATGTTGATGGACCCGGTCCCGGCGTTCACATTGAATGCAGTCAGTCCATACCACACATTGGCCCGGCCGAGCGAGGCGTTGAGGGTGATCGTGCCGTTGGTCGCCGAGGTGTCGAGGTTGAGGGTATTCCCGGCGGCGGCCGGTTTGCCGATATCGCCGGTGATGCTAATGGAGGTGCCCGTGATGGTGGTGATCGCCGCCGCGAGTTCGATGCCTTGGGAAAGCGTGCCGCCGCCTGTTTGGGTCAGGCTGATGGCGCCGCCGGTGATGTTGGCGGCAAGGTCGATATCGCGCGCCGTGGCGGAGATGGAGCCCGTGCCGGTGATGCCGGTCTTGAGGTTGGCGCCGCCGGCATTGCTGTAGCTGTAGATGAGCGCGCCGTTGTTGACGATGGGGCCGGCGACGCTGCCGACGGTCGTGCCGTTGCCGATTTGGAGCGTGCCGCCGGAGATGGTGGTGCCGCCTGTGTAGGTGTTGGCGTTGGCGATCACCAGCGTGCCGCCGCCGGTCTTCGTCAGCGCGCCGCCGCCAATAATCGTGCCTGCTCCGGAAAAGGTGAGGGTTCCCGTCGTGTTGGTGACGGAAACGGAGGAGGGGGCCAGGCTTCCCGTAAGGGTTACGGTCTGAGTCGCCGTGCCGCCGAAGGTCACCGAGTCCGCCCAGTAGAATTTCGTGTCGGTCCCGCCGGTCCACGGGGTGCTGTTTCCGACATCCCAAGTGCCACCGGTTGTCGAATTCCATGTCTTGGCTTCGGCCTTGTAGGCCAGGGTGATCTTCTTTGCGGTCGTATCGTCATTGTAGGCGCCAAAGCGGTAGTTGCCTACGGGGGTGGCAAAGCCGGCCGTGCCGGGCGTCGTGCCGGTGTAGTTAATCAGGGTCAACGGAGTCGCGGAGTAATCGGCGGGGGCGCCGACCACATAGACATTCGTTCCCGTGGCCGACACATTCACCCCCGTCAACGCACCGGGCAAATCGGTATTTACCAAAAGCGTAGAGCCGGAACTGAAGGTGATGTTACCGGTGGTGGTGCCGTTGCCCGAGAGGGTGGCGCCACTCGCGACGGTGACGGCGGAGGTGAGTGAGCCGGTGAGGTTGAGTGTGCCTCCATTGACGGCGGTGGCGCCGGTGTAGGAATTCGTGCCGGAGAGCGTCCAAGTGCCGGTACCGCTTTTGGTCACGGAGGTCTTATTGGTGCCGGAGTTGTCCACGATGGCGCCGGAGATTTCACCGGCGCCGTCGGTCGAGCCCGTCAGCGTGAGGGTCTTGATACCCGCTCCGGTGGCGGTGAAATCACTTGTGAACTTGAGCAAGCCCGAGCCGGACTGGTCCAGCGTCGCGCCGCCGGTGGTGCCGGCGAGGTTGATCACACGGTCGGTGGTATTGCCGGCGCCCGTGTATTTCAGTGTGGCGCCGGTGCCGGTCGTGCCGATGGAAATCATGCCGTTGGCGAGGATGGTGACATCGCCCAGCGAACTCGCGCCACCGCCGACATTCTTGATGGAATTGATGACGACCGTGCCGGCATTGATTTTGGTCGCGCCGGAGTAAGTGTTCAGACCATTGAGGACATTGGTGCCGTTCGCGCCGGTGTCACCAAGGCTCAGGTCGAAGGCGCCGCCGATGACATTGTTGAAGTAGGTGGTGCCGGAAGAGCCAATGGCGGCATTTCCCGTGAGCGTGATGGTGCCGTTGAGGTTGAGGGATAGACCGACGTTCGCCCCACGAAGGGCGACCGCATAGCCCGTCTCTCCATACCCCGTGCCCGCAATGCTGATGTCCTGGGTGTAAGTGCCGGCATTCCAGAGTCCGATCTGGCCGCCGGATTTGACATCCACGGCGGTGAGCCCGCCAAGGGAATTATCGGAGAGTGACATGCGACCGCCAGTGATGGTCGCGGTTCCCGAGATCCCGGCCAGGGTGCCGGCCCCGAAAACGACATAGTTTTGGGCGGCCCCGACAATATTGAATCCATTGGTGCCACTGAGCGCGGCATTAATGTTGGTCGGAGTAAGGCCGGAGTAGCTCAAATTGATCGTCGGCTGAGTGGCGGTGCCTGTCGCCAAGGTCAGGACGGCGCCATTCGAGGAGGCGAGCGTCCAACCGAAGTCGCCGGTGGCGCCGGCGTCACCAAAGTTCAGGGAGCCGACGCTGCGGTTCGAATCGAGCGTCACCGTGCGGAGTGCCGTGATGTCGAGGGTGGCGAAGTTGGCGACGGCGCCGGTGCCGTCGGCGATGGTGCTGCCGGACCAGTTTCCTGCGGTGGACCAAGTGCCACCGAGGAGGTTGGACCAAGTGCCGTCGGCGGCGTGGGCGGATGAAGCGGTCGCGAGCGTGGCGGCGGCGAAGAATAGGCGGGAGGACAAACGCATTGCGGGTGGTGATGGGGTAATGGGCTTGCGGGAAGATAGGGAGGCTGAACTCCTTATCAAATCCGGTGTGCTTATGTTTTGCGGCGCAAGTCGATGCATGCATATTGTAGTTTTTGTGATGAAATATAATTTTGCGGCATTCCGATTTGATTTTAGTTTGGTGCAGGAGTATCTTTTTTACAAATGAAGTTGACCGCTCCTTTTTCGCATGTGCTTCCGGTGCCTGAGGTTATGTTTCTGGAGCCCGTTTACCTTACGACGGCGGGATGGGAGCTCTCCCGTCCCGGGGCGGTTTATCCGGCCCCCAAGCCGTCCCTTTATGACTATGCGTGGAATGACGGACGCGTGTTGCCGGAATTTTGCCTGGCTTGGGTCGAATCAGGTTCGGGCTTTTTGGAAACGCGGACGGGCAGGCAGGAATTACACCCCGGGCAGGCCTTTCTCTATCAGCCGGGTGAGTGGCATCGTCACCGCCCACTGGAGTCGATGGGATGGAAGCTGCTCTGGATCCACTTCAACGGCGACCTGCCGCATCGTTGGATGGAGGACAAGGCGTTCGTTCTCGACGGCAACCTGCCGCGCCTCGCCGAACCGCAACTGTTCCGCGACCAACTCCTGCGCCTGATTTTGTCCGTCGACGCGGCGCCGCTGGAAAACTCGCCGGCGCTGACTTGGCAGGCGACGGGGCTGCTCTCGCACCTCGTGTCCGTCGCTCCGTCGAGGGAGCGCTCGCAGCACTACGCCGACGACGAGTTGGTCAATCGAGCGGCGAGTTTCATCTGGACGCATAATCACGCCTCGGTGGGCGTGCCCGAAGTGGTGGCGCATGTCGGGTGCGGTCGGCGCGCGCTCGAGCGCCGTTTCGCCACCGCGCTCGGGCGAAGCATCCTGGATGAGATTCAGCGATGCCGGATGGGCCGGGCCAAACGACTGCTGGAGGAGACGAACCTACCCATCAAGCAGATCGTCTACCGCGCGGGGCTGACCGGGTACCAGCAACTCTACCTGCTGTGCCGGAATCAACTCGGCATGGCGCCTTTGGATTACCGAGAAAGCATGGCTCGAAAACGCGGCGTGGCGAACAAAGGCGAGCCGGTGTCGCACGGACCCGGATGAGGATTTCCGGGGCGACGACGCGTCAGTTCTTGTCGTTGGCGCCCGGGTTGTCCCCGGAGGCCTGAGTTTTGTCAGGCGGCGGCAGGTCATCCGTGGTCTTCGAACCGCCCCGGGTCAGGTAAAGCCGGTCGGCCTCGGCATCAACACGCCGCTGGAAGGCGATGAGAATGGGGAGCGTATCGGGGCGCCTGTTCGGAAGGTTTTTTTTCATGAAGGCGTCACGCTCCTCGTCCGTGGGTTGGGTGTTCAATTGCGCGTCAATCGCCGCCAGTTCGACAGCCTTGATGCGCGCGATATCCGGGTCGTCGCTCGACTCATATTCCCGACGGAGTTCCTGCAAGAGGACTTGGGTGTGCTTGGGGGGATATTCGGAATCGGACTCTTTGAGGTACTCCGGGTGCGCCCGGAAAATTTCACCCAGCTGTTCCGAGGCACGGTGATGAAGGTCGGAGTATTTCTGCGACAAGACTTGGCTCCCCTTCAAGGCGAGGCCCAATCGCTTGTGTACGATGGATTCTCCGGCCGGGACGGGCAGCGTCGCATCGCGGAAGCCCTCGCCCGCAAGGCGCAACTCGACGCGACGATTGCCCGAAGTGAAGGTCGCCCGCGCCGTCTTCGTGTCGATGTTCTCCAGTTTCCATTTTCCCGCGCTCGCGCCGGTTTTGAGCCAGATCGACCTCGATGTCGTCTTGTCGCGAAGGCTGATCTCGGCGTTGGCGCCTTTACCGAAAAGACCTTGGAAGGTGAACGGGAAATCACTCGACGCTTTCTCCGCCACGGGAACCGGAGCGGCGCCGGACGAAGGGGCGGTCGTTCCGGCGACGGCCGTGCCGATCATGAACAACATCACCGGAACCGGAAGGCGAAGAACTTGAAGCATCGTGTCAGTTTCACCACACCGGTTGCTTGCGAATCGCCCCCGGGCAAGGCATTTCCCGTACGCCAAAGGAACACCCCGGGAATCGACCGGTGACACCGCGCGAGCGGATACGGAACCGGAAATCATGCCGTCGGTTGTTCTTCCGGGAGGCCATGCCCAACCTTCCTCGAACGAATCCTCGTGTCCGTCCGCCAAAGACACACTTCATCACACCGACCACCGCCTTTTCACTCCCGCCATGCGACTCACGACCCGCTCCCTGATCCTTCCCCTCTTCGCGCTTTCGCTCGTCACCACGGCCTGCGCGGACGAGCCCGCGAAGCCGGCGAAAACCGAATCCGCGAAACCGGCCAAGTCCGCCAAGCCCGGAGATTCCACCTCCGACGGCCAGCATTCGGGCGGCCCCTTTCCAGCACATTGGGATCCTAAGCTTAGAATTCCACGTGGACAAGTTGTCGCG
>JADMIO011614212.1_pt1 | contig 36030 bp, 28 predicted proteins | sample 8958161 | NCBI WGS metagenome assembly JADMIO01 (sample SAMN16585339, study PRJNA669376) | soil metagenome | isolation source: Crop rotation soil | place: USA: Cullars Rotation, Alabama | collected 2011
AAGCGCCGCCGCAGGCGAGATAGCATTCCAGCACCAGCGCCGGGCGCAATCGCTTCCCGCCGCCCGTGATGCTGTAGCGGACCGATTCCACCAGCCGGGGCGGAAGACCCGGCACCGTCGCGATGAATTGCTCCAGGTATGCGTTGGTCGCATCGGCGTGGCGGGAAAGTAATTGTTCGACGGCCGCGCTCACGATTCTTCCTCGCCTTCCTCATCCCCTTCCATCGGCGTCGCTGCCAGCTCGCCGCCCTCGCCCTTGCTCAGCACTTCGATCTGTTTCTCCGCGCGACTGAGCACCGTACGACAATGCTGAATCAGAAACTGCCCGCGCTCGTACATCATGAGGCTCTGTTCCAGCGGCACGGTCCCACCTTCGATGTCGGCGAGGATCCGCTCCAGCTCCGCGAGTGCATCCTCGAAGCTCTTGGGCGGGGTTTGGTTCTTCTTGTTGGCCATGTTGCAGCGTGCGCCACTATCCACGATCCCCTATCGCCCATCAACTGTTTTGCCGTAGGCTAAGCAACGATCGTGCGATTCAAGCTCGCCAGCATCCTGGTCCTGACCGCCGTCATGGGCGCCCTGGTGCTGCTGCATGTCGAGCATATCAACGGCCCATGGTACTGGCTGTGGGCGTGGCGGCGGCTGAACGCGTGGATCTACCCCGCGATGTTGCTGGCGGCGGCGCCCTTCGCCCTGGCGCAATATCTCTGGATCCGCCGTGCCCAGCGCGCTGCCCTCGCTTGCCTCTTCGCGGCAACACTTCTTCTCATGCTCACCGCGATTGCGTTCCAGCCCCCGACCTGTCTCCGCCGGCTGACCGCCATCGTCGAGAACTCGATCAACACCAGCTATTTCACCGACGCCGTCATCCTGCACAAGCAGCAGAACATCAGCGTTGCGGACTGGCTGTATCAATATCCCGATATCATCCCGCTGCTTCATCTTCATTCGCGATACAAGCCCCCTGGGCCGATTCTCTTTTATGTCGCGCTGGTCTCGTTGCTCGGATCCGGCGCCGCGGCGGCGACGGCGGGCGGGATCATCGTGGCCCTGCTCGCCTCCGCCGCCCCACTTGTCGTCTATAAGATGTGCCTGATCTACGACGGCGAAGCCGACGGCGCCTTCGCGGCGGCGAGCTACCTGGCACTGTGCCCTTCGCTGATCCTCTTTTTGCCCCAGTTCGATCAAGTCTACGTTCTGTTTTCGAGCATCCTGCTGAGTCTCTACGGCGTGGCGATGCTGCGTTCGCGGCGATGGATCCTCGCCTCGTGCGCGATGGGCGCAATCCTGGCGCTGGCGCTGTTCATGAGCTACATCGTCCTGATGCTCGGCTTTTTCTTCGTCGCCTTCGCGCTGGTGCGGATGGCGGATGCAAACGTCGGGACGGTGATTCGGCGCGGCATCGCCGCCGCGGTCATCGCCGGGGGAGTCTGCATCGGGCTCTATTTCGTCCTCTACCTGCTGAGCGGCTTCGATCCGATCGCGACCTATCACGTCCTGGCGCGCGTGCAATCGAGTGAGCTGATTCCGCTCAAGCGGCCGTTCCCCCTCCACATCCTCTGGGACCTGTACGACTTTGCGCTGGGCTCGGGATGGATCAGCATCCTCCTCGTGATCTTTTACTTCGCGCGGCGCGGCTCGATTACCGCCCGCGGGCCGGCGGCGCGACTTGCTCAGCTGGCGACCCTGCAGATCCTCGTCGTTGCGGCGGCGGCGCTGCTGCCGGGGGAGACGGCGCGACTTTGGATGCCGCTCTTGCCGCTGCTTGTCGTCCCCATCGGGATGGAACTCGCACGCTGGCGCGCACGCGATCGAATGATCGCCTACGCCTGCCTCTGGCTCTCGCTTGCGATCCTGGCGCAGAACATCACGTTCATTTACATGGGCATGGAACTGGATGGTCCGCGCTGGCCGTTTCAGTACCAGCAACTTCAGCACCAATCGTCATGAGCTCGTCGCGGCCAACCAGTTCGATCAAGCTCGCGCTCGTCATCGCCGTGACGCTGATCATGGCGGCCTTGATCCTCGCGCATGTGAAACACGTGAACGGTCCGTGGTACTGGACGTGGAGCTGGCGGCGGCTGACGTGGTGGCTGTATCCCGCGATGCTCCTCGCGGCGACGCCGTTCGCGCTGGCGCAATGGCTCTGGCAGCGCCAGCGACGACGCCTCGCCCGGGCGTGTCTCGTTCTCTCCACGCTCGCCCTTACGCTGGTCGCGATGGCGATCCAACCGCCCACCGGCCTGCGGCGGATCCCGCTGATCGTCCAGAACGCCGCCGCCACCGGGTACTACACCGACGCCTCGATCCTCAACGAGCAGCCCAACATCACGACGCGCGAGTGGCTGAATCAATTTCCGCAGGTCGCGCCGATGCTGCATCACCACGCGCGCTACAAGCCGCCGGGACTTTTATTGTATTACCTGCTCTGGATCGACCTGTTCGGCAAAGGCGCGACCGCTGCGACGGTCGGCGGGCTGGGCATCGCGCTCATCGCGGCGTTCGCGCCGGTGGCGACGTTCGCGATGCTGCGGCGCTTCACCGGCGACGATGAAGCCGCGTTTATGGGCGCAAGCTACCTCGCGCTGTGCCCGGCATTGCTCCTCTTCCTGCCGATGTTTGACCTGGCGTACGTAACGGTCGCCGCCGCGCTGCTGCGGCTGTATGGCGAGGCGGTCCTCCGCCCGGGCTGGCGATCGGCCGCCGCATTCGGAGTGGCGATGACGGTCGCGACGCTGCTCAGCTACGTCTTCCTGATGCTCGGCGTGTTCTTCATCGTCTACTGGCTGACGATCCTGATCGACCGAGGCCGGGGCGAGGCGATGCGCGCGGCGCGATCACTGCTTCTCTCCGCCGGCGTGTGTATCGCGGCGTACGCGATCTTCTGGCTGCTTACCGGCTTCGATCCGATCGCGACGTTCCGCGTGATCGCGCACATCCACGACGAAGCGCTGGTCGATCTCGCCCGCCCGTACCCGCAATACCTGTTTTACGACGTCCTGGACTTCATCCTCGGCTCCGGCTACGCCAGCGCGCTGCTCGTCGCCTTCTGGCTCGTCCACAACCGCTGGCAACATGTTCGCAGCCGCGAGTTGCGCGATCGAGTTGCTCAAGTTGGGCTGATCCAGATCGCGATTGTCGCCGGCGCGGGTCTTCTGCCGGGCGAAGCGGCGCGACTGTGGATGCTGCTGCTGCCCCTGCTGATGGCCCCGATCAGTCTTGAGCTTGGGACGTGGCCCCCGCGCAATCGCTACATCGTCTACGCCTGCCTCTGGCTGATCGCGGTCGTGCTCTGCCAGAACATGACCTTCGTCTACATGGGCCCAGAATTTGACGGCCCGCGCTAGCCCTGTGGCTTGCGGAAGTGCCCGCGCCTGCGGCGCCGCCGCGAAGTTGATGGAGCGCCACGCGATCGAAGAGTTGTCCGGCTGCCTCGGCGACTTGGCGCTCGGTCGAGAAATGGTGATCCCGGATGTTCTGCCCGAGTATGCGAAAGAGAAAAACCATCAGCGGGCGCTCGATGGGAACGCCGTAGATCACCTGCCCGCCGGGTTTCAAGACTCGCCTGATCTCGGCGAAGGCTCTGGGTTGATCCGAGGGCTGAAGATGTTCGAGGATGCTGATCAGCAGCACGGTGTCGAACATTCCATCCGCGTACGGCATCTCCAGCACGCTGCCGTTGCACAGCTCGGTCTTGATGTGGCGTTCGTCGAAGACGCGTTTGACCTGATTGATGTCGGCTGTCAGATCGAGTCCGTGGATTTCGCGATATTTCTCGTGGAGATTGAGAAACGTCACGCCGCTGCCGAACCCGACCTCGAGCACGCGTTCCCCGCCGCTGCATTGCTCCAGGCACATCTCGACGCGCCGGCGGTACATTTTTCCCAGCACGGGCCAGGAATAGAAACGGATCGGATCGTCGCGATTGACGCCGGCGTACTGGCGGGGGGGAAGAAGTTTGAGTTCAACGGTGTTGCTGCTCATAGACGTCGCAAAAGAATATGCGCGAACATGGCCCCGCGCCGGCCGGCGATGCTTTCGATCGCCGCCACCGGCCCGGACATCCACCCGGGCATCAATGAGCGCATCGAGACGCCGCCGGAGAGAAGATACCGGATCGGCATCATCGGATCGACGCGCTCGATCCGCCATTGCGGAAACTCGCGCTCAAAGACCGCTCGATCACGCTCAAATACGATCCAGGGCAGAGCCCCATTTGCCCCCGACAGCGGGCCGGTGGAAGGAAATTCCCATTGCGCGGCATCAGGGCGAAACGGCTCGTGATGGAGCGTCGTGTAGATCACTTTCGACCATCGTGAAACCCACGGCTCGATCATGGCAATCACGCCGCCGCTGCGGACGCAGCGCGTCGCTTCGCGCAAAAACTCCCGTGCTCGCGGCAGATGGTGAAAGACGTCGGTCATGACGATCGCGCGCAGCGATTCATCCGGCAGAGGCATTCGCTGCCCATCGAGGACTAGAGTGATGTCCGGACAGAGAAATATTTCCGAGCAGATCGCCTCGCCAACGACCTGTTGAAAGAATCCCGCGCCCGATCCCAGTTCCAGCACGCGTCCCGGACCGATTGGAAGATCCTTGGCGAGCGTCTCGTACCACTGGCTGTAGATCTGACGCAGGAATGGTTTGGATTGGATGATTTGCCGGCGCAACGCGGTCGTGTTCGGATCGTCCAGATCCTTCCCGCGCGTCAGAGGGTGAGCCAGCAGTGAGCGCAGCATCTTTAGGTGAACTTCAATCGCTTCGCCGCGAGGACGAGCATTCTTAACAGGAGCCAGCCGTGCGAGAAGCGGTTGATGTTGGTTGTCCCGTAGGTGCGCTCCTGGTAGCGGATGGGCAGGTCGAGAATTCTTAAGTTGAGCCGCGAGGCGCCGAAGAGCAGGTCGAAATCGCCGAAGGGATCGAACTCGCCGAAGTACGCGCGATTGGCGGCGATGAGTTCGTAGTCCTCGCGGCGGAGCGCCTTGGTGCCGCAGAGCGTGTCGCGGATGTTCTGGCCCAGGACCCAGGAAAAAGCGCGGCCGAAGAATTTGTTACCCAGGAGATTCAGGAAACGCATCGAGTTGCGCTGCATCGGGTAGACGAGGCGCACGCCGTTGATGAATTCGCCGCGACGGGTTCGAATCGCCTCGTAGAAGCGCGGCAGATCCTCGGGCGGGACGGTCAGATCGGCGTCGAGAATCATGAGGATATCGCCCGTAGCAGCGGCGAAGCCGGCGCGGACGGCGTCGCCCTTGCCGATCCCTTCCTGACGCAGCAGCTTGCTTGGCCGATCGGGATTGGACGCGATCGCGCGCTCGATCGCGTCGTACGTGTCATCGGATGAGTGGCCTTCGACGAAAATGATCTCCGTCTTCTCGCCCATCGTCGGCGTGCGCTGAAAGATCGCGGCAATGTTGCCGGCTTCGTTGCGCGCGGGAACGATCACCGAGACGCTCGGTTTTTCCTTCATCGCCGGCGGGTGGGGGCGGGCCACGAGTATGTTCGTCAACGCCAGGCTTCGAAAGAGCGGAAGTTTGACCAGGAATCGATTGCACAGCGCATCGACACCCGGCGTGCGGATGGGATAGAGAATTTCTTCCCAGTGGTGAATCGCCTCCAGCCCTGCCAGGTGCAGCAGGTCGCTCACGTCCTCGGCCGCCAGCCAGTTCTGCTCGAGCACCGGCTCGGCGAGGTGCAGCCGGCGGGCCATGTTCATGGGCAGCTCCCAGACCCGGCTGAAGAAGTTCATGACGATGCGCGTGCGCGGGGTGCAGAGCGGGCGGAGATTTTCGAAGACCGCCTGCACGTCCCACAGATCGTTGACCAGGTCCGCCAGCACGATGACGTCGAATTTCTCATCCAGCGGCGGGGCGTGCGCATCGCCGACGACGAATTGGAGATGCGGATAGCGCCGGCGTGCGCGGAAAATCATCTCGCGGGAGAAATCGACGCCCACGCCGTGCGAAGGCTTCAAGACATTTAGTAGATCGCCCTGCCCACATCCCAGCTCCAGCACGCGCTGACCGGGGGCGATGGCGTTGCGATAGATCTGCCGCAGACGGGTGTGGTAGTAGCCGCCCATGCCCTTGGGCTCGTCCAGATCGCGCGCGACCGCATCCCACTGGGCGATGCGCTGGCGTCGGTATTCAGGAGCGGTGAGCGGCAATTGGCGTAATCCGACAAGGCGGCGGGGGACGTGTCAAGAAGCGGGCTTTGTCGTCAACGGGAATCGCCGGGCAAGGTCCGCCACCTTCCCCAGCTCGACCAGTTGTCGAGTGGATCGATCGAACAGATAAACGGTTCGCTGGGGCTGCCGGCGGGCGTAGTAATCGAACAGCTCACGATCGCGCTCCACCCCCAGATCGTGCGCCCGGATGATCGGCGCATCATCGGGGTTGGCCGAATCGATGTTGTAGACGGGCTCCTCATGAAAATTCGCGCCTCGGGCGAAGCGGAAGAGCACGATCGCGGGGGGGTTCACCAGGCGCGGCAGATCCTTGGCGGCAAAGACCATCGTCGGGCGCGCATAATCGTCGATCACGTCGCGGTCAATCTCGGGCAACGCCACGATTGCCAGCAGCGCCACCGCGAGCGTGAGAGTTACCCGCACGCGTGCGTTGGGCCATCTCGCCTCGATCCAATCCTTGCCCAGCAGCACTCCCAGGAGAATCGCCGGCGCTGCGACGACCGCATAATGACGCAGCAGGAACGGGAAGAAGACATAGAGCAGGCAGAAAATCGGCCACATCGCCCAGAGGACCCAGCGCCGGTTCTGGCGGAGATTCAGAACGCTCAACGCAAGCAGTGGCAGAAGGATCGCGCTCGGAAGCGTGACCCGGATCAGCAGCGGGATGCGATCGTGCCACCAGGTCGCGGGAATATTGCCGAGCGTGTGTTTCTCAATCTCGGGCAGGAGGAAGATCTCGTAAAAGAGCTGCTTCTGAGGCAACGACGATTTCGGTCGCGCTTGCGGATCGACCGGGCCGAAACCCATCTTGAGGCTTGGGCTGTCCTGCTCGGCGTAGACCTGATAGGGCGAGCGGAAGAGATGTCCTGTGACGCCGACGTTCTCGATGAACTGAAGCGCCAGGAACGGCATCGCCGCCAGTGCGATCGCCAGCAGGTTGAAGGCGATTGCCCGCGACGGGAGTGCGAGCTTGCGCAGATCCATGATCACTGCCACGCCGACCGGCAGCGCGAACGCGATCGCATCGATCGGCCGGGTGATCGCGGCCCAGCCGATCAGGGCACCGAGGATCGCGGCATGACCGTAGCGCCGCGGGTTTGCCCGCCAGCTTAGATAGGTCCACACGATCGCCAATCCCAGCGCGATGATGACGCCGTGCGAGATCACCACCAGCGCCAGAAAGCGAAATGTGCCGAGCGAGAGAAGCAGCAACACGCCTAGCAGACCCGCGACGCCGTCGATCAGCTCCGTCACGATGCGGTAAAACAGGGCTGCGCTGAATCCCGCGACCAGGAGGGGTCCAATCCAGCACGGCAGATGCAGCCAGACCACCGGGAGATACAGCAGCGCCGTTCCCGGCCAATAGATCGAGGCATAGACCGGTTTCACGAGGACGTGGAACGTCTCAAAAAAATCCGCCAGTGGATGCTCCGCCAGCCAGAGTCGCCCCTGGGCGAGCATGCGCATCTGCAGGAGGTGCATGAATTCATCATGAAACTTCGGCACAAAGTCGCGACCCTGGAGCGCGGAGGTGAGCAGGATGTAGGAGACCGAAATAACGAAGACGCCGACGGCGATCCAGCGGCGTTGGCGCTGCGAGGGATCGCGCAGTCGATCCAGCACGCCGACCAGGCGATCGCACCATCGACGCGGCATGAATCCTCCGATCGCCAGCGACGCGAGGAGCGCACTGACTTGGAGCATCGCGGGCGTGGCGGATGGCATGCACGAACGGTTATCCCCGACGCGCGGCGGTTATGGCAAATCCGATATGAGACGGCGCGGCATCGCCGCTGGCGGATACAATCACTCGCCATGTCGATTCAGAATCAGGATCAGCTCGACGGCATGGCTCGTGCCGGCAAAGTGGTCGGCCAGACGCTGGCGCAGTTACGGCGGAATGTCCAGGCGGGCATGACGACCGCGGATGTCGATGCGCTCGCCGGCGAACTGCTCAAGCGCCAGGGCGCGCGTCCCGCGCCGGCGATGTTCGTTGGGTTTCCCGCGGCTATCTGTGTGAGCGTCAATGAAGAAGCGGTGCACGGTCTACCCGGTCCGCGGCGATTGCGGGGCGGAGACCTGGTGAAGCTCGACGTGGCCGCCGAAGTGGATGGCTACGTCGCCGACGCCGCGATCACGCTTGCACTCCCGCCGGTGGCGCGTCGCCACCAACAGCTCTGCGAAGCGGCGGAGGCGGCGCTGGCGCGAGGGATGAACATCGCGCGAGCGGGAACGCCCGTTGTTGAAATCGGACGCGAAGTCGAGAGCGAAGTCCGTCGCCGGGGGTTTCGCGTGCTGCGCGAGCTGGGCGGGCATGGCGTGGGGCGAAAAATGTGGGAGCCGCCGCACGTGCCCAATTTTCACGATCCGCGCCATCGGGCGCGATTGAGCGATGGGTTGGTGATCACCATCGAGCCGATTCTGTCGGCTTCTTCGTCACGCTGTGTGCTCAGTCCGGATGGATGGACGGTTCTGTCGGCGGATTTGAGTCCGTGTGCGCACGTCGAGCACACGATCATGATTCGACGCGAACAGCCGCCGCTGGTGCTGACGGCCGCGTGATGGCCCGGCTCGCCCGCGCGTGCAGATCGCGCCACGCCCACGAATCGCTCTGGCGGATCGATTCGTTGTGCTGGAAGACTTCCATCGCCTCGTCGTAGTTGAGCCACCGACCGGCCGTGTCATCGCCGAAGGCGCCGCTGCTGCCGGCGGGGAAATGCCAGCCATCCAGGTGTCGGCGCTGCGAGACGCTCTTGCGTATCATCGGTCCGACCAGGCGGCGGTAGATCTTCTGCTTCAGCGTGTCGCCGCTGAGGCGTTCTTCCACCTGCCAGAACGCAACCAGCTCCGGATCAGATGGGAGGGTGATCGGACAGAAGCTGGCCTGGTCGATGAACTTGAAGCCGTCGAAACCGACGGCCTGGAGAAGATCGAACGTCCCGGCGGTAAACGTCTCGAGGGACAGATAAGCCGGCGGATCTTCGTAGGACAACCCCGCCAGGCACAGCTCGTCGTTCCCTTCGATGTCGATCTTGAGGTAGTGCGGCACGCCATGCTCGGCGATCAGCTCGCGCATGGTCATGCTGGGGACGCGGACCTTGGTGATGCGATGTCCGGCCCGCCCGGCGATGTCGGCGTGGAAACTGCTCCACTCGGGGGAATCCTCGTTGCGCCAGAAGTCGATCTCAGCTGCAGCGGCGTCGACGATTGCCGCGTTGACCAGGGTGAGTTTTCCGGCGGCGATCTCATTGATAAAGCGCCGGCTGGCCTGGATTGCGAGGTCCGGGTGAGCTTCGACGGCAACGACCCGGTACCCGCGGCTGAGGTAATAGGCCGCGTCGTCACCGTTGTTCATCCCTACGTCATAGATCAGGTCGTTCTGCATGCCGATCCCATCTGGACATTGCGAATAATCCTTTATCGGCCATAGCATCCTCCTGGCATGGACCAACGTCCGCTCAATCTGGTTCTCGCTCAGGCGAGCCGCGCGCCAGGGGTGATCCTTGCGCTGCTGGCGGTCTTCTTTGTGGTCGTGGGCGGGACGGTCGTCGTCATGTGGATCAGGCGGTGGCTGAAGGAGGACGATCAGCCCGTCAAAGGCGGCGGAATCGGCTTCTCACTATCGGACCTTCGTCAGCTTCAAAAAGAAGGCAAGATCACCGCCGAGGAATACGAGCGAGCACGCTCCAAGATGGTGACGGCTGGTAAGAAGGCAGCAGACGAACTGCCGGACCCGCTCGCCGGTCGGCGCAAACCCGGCCAGAACCGGCCCGGACAGTCCGGCGCCGAGGGGGCTTCGGGCATCAATCCCGGTGGGAATTAGCACGAAAAATCACCACCTTCCTGTTCCGTATCCGCCGACAGAATCCTAAGATAGTGCGTTCCTGTGATGGGTCTTTGATCAAGTTGCCCACGCGGGTTGTTCGATAGACTACGGACGGACCTTCCCTGCGCCCGACCGGGACGCAAGCGAGAAAGACCGTCACGCGCAAAGGCTACTCCGGAAGGCGTTTCTCCGATGGCGACATCCAATCGAACAGGCAATGGTGGAGGCGGTATGGGACCAGGCGGAGGAGGCGGCAGCGGTAGCGGCGGTGGTGGAAATGTTCCTCCCGGCGGACCGGGCGGCGGCGGAGGCGGGGGCGGATCGAATCAACCGCCCGGCGGGTTCCGCGGGCGACGCGTCACCACCTGCTCCTTCTGCGGCAAGTCCTCCCGCGATGTCGGACCCATGGTCGAAGGACCTTCCGACGTCTACATCTGCGCCAACTGCGTCGACCTGGCCCACAACATCATCCGCCAGGAGAAGCGGAAGCTTTCTTCAGCCGGTGTTCCCGCTCTGGGGCAGATTCCCGCGCCTCGGCAGATCAAGGAATTCCTCGATCAGTACGTCATCGGCCAGGACTACGCCAAGAAGGCTTTGTCCGTCGCGGTGCACAATCACTACAAGCGTTTGAGCACGCACGAACAACCGACCGGCGATGCCGCGGCGGCTGCAGCGGCTCGGCCTGCGGATGAAGTCGAGATCGATAAGAGCAACGTGCTGCTGATCGGCCCGACCGGAAGCGGCAAGACGCTGCTCGCCAAGACGCTGGCGCGCATTCTCAATGTCCCGTTTGCGATCGGCGATGCGACAACCCTGACCGAAGCCGGCTACGTCGGCGAGGACGTCGAGAACATCCTTCTGAAGCTCCTGCAGAACGCGGATTACGATCTCGAAGCCGCCCAGCGCGGAATCGTCTACATCGACGAAATCGACAAGATCGGAAAGACCCAGAACAACGTCAGCATCACGCGCGACGTCTCGGGCGAAGGCGTGCAGCAGGCGTTGCTGAAGATGCTCGAAGGCACCATCAGCAACATCCCGCCCCAGGGCGGCCGCAAGCATCCCGAGCAGCAATACATCCAGATGGACACGACGCAGATCCTCTTCATCTGCGGCGGAACGTTCGTCGGCCTGGAAGACATCATCCGCAAACGCCTGGGCAAGCGCCAGATCGGTTTCAACAGCGAAAACTCGCCGGCTGAAACCGCGCGCGATCGTGCCGAGGTTTTGGCCCAGGTTCAGCCGGAGGATTTGATCGAGTTCGGCATGATCCCCGAGTTCGTCGGTCGTCTGCCGCTCTGTGCGACGCTCGAGCCGCTGGATGCGGACATCCTGATCAACATTTTGACCCAGCCGAAGAACGCCTTGGTGAAGCAGTACAAGAAATTCTTCCGCCTCGAAGGTTCCGATGTCGAGTTCACGCCCGATGCGTTGCGTCTGATCGCCGAGCGCGCCCTCAAGCGCGACACCGGCGCTCGCGCGCTGCGAGCCGTGTGTGAAGAAATCATGCTCGAGCTGATGTACAAGCTGCCGGATCAACAGCAGGGCGGGAAGTACGTCATCACCGACGACATCGTCGAAGGGAAAGAGAACCTCTTCGAGATCAAGCCCGAGCGTCGCAAAGAATCCGCGTAACGCATCGACGCCGATCTATCTCTTGGCCAGACGCACCAGGCCCGCATTAGGCGAGACTTTCTCGCCGACGTGATTGGGCATGGACCGACTCGAGATCGTGGCTTGGCGGTACCTTTGCCGAGGCGTTTTTTACTCCCGGCCCGGCCGAGGTTTAGGCCGGTCCCCAGCAAGATCCTGGCGAAAATACTGGACTTAGGACTTAGGCCAATCGCGCCGTCCGACGACGGCGGCTGTTTGGGCAAAGGGCGAAGGGGCGGCCGGGCGCATTTTTGCGTCGCGATTCCGATAGCCGCTGTCGGGCCCGCGTCATTTCGCAATAAATCGCTACAACCCAAAATCAAAAATCCACACCTTGCGCCTACCGAATGTACCGCTTACATCTACCTGTTTGCGGCGAAAGTGCTTAACTCGCCCAGTTTACACCCGTGCCGCAAATATGTACCTTTCCTCTCTGGGTGACTGTCAGGGGCGGGCTACCGCCTGGAAGAGGGGTTTCATGTCCTGGTCATTTTCTCGCCGCGTAACCACTCGACTTGCGCTGGCGGTTTCCGCGATCTCATCGGCCGCTTGGGCCGCGACGCCCAGCGTACTCTGCGACGTGCGCGTCCACGACACGGGCGGCAAAACCGCAACCGTCACCGAGATCGGGCAGGAGGTCGTGCTCGATCTCTACATCACCGCCTCCGGCTCCAACGCCAATCCCAACGACGATCGCATTCAAACCGGCAGCGCCTATCTGCTCAGCTCAACCGGCGGACTGAAAGGCGATCTGTTGGCGGACTATCCCGCCTCTCCCTTCGGTCAATCCGGCGCTGCCACTGGCGTCCAGGTGGATCGCGACAGCGACGGTGATCTCGATGTGGGCAGCCCCACGGTCGACAATTCCTTTTTTGCCTTCCGCGCCACGCCTGTCCCCCCGACGCAGCCCAGCGGCGGATTTTTCCTCGGAAGCGTGCACTTCATTCCCCGCACGGTCACCGCGGATACCACACAGGTGCGCTTCGACCTTCGCTCGCTGCTGGTTTTTCCCGACGGCGGAACGACGCCGTTCCTGTACTTCCAGCCCGACGGCACCTCCGGTGTCAACGTCACCTACGGCACTCCCGTGATCATCACGGGCGATCCGGCGCCGGTCAGCGGCGATGTCACCTATCTCAGCGGCTCCAAGCCGGTGCACGTGAAGATCGATTCGCACATGAGCGCCGCGGCGAACGGCGCGCTCACCTTCCTGCGCGGGCTGGATGTCGTCCCCGGCGGAACGCTCGATCCCGCCGCTGGCGCCACCATCGCGCTCAACGTCAATGACCTGACCAGCGGCAACGCAGGCGGAACCCTGCTCCTCAACACCACCACCATCGCCGATTCCGACAACGGAACCTTCATCCAATCGGGCGGGTTCACGCGACTGGGTCAAACGCAGATCGGCTATCACGGCAACGGCGAGGCCAGGCTCGTCATGACCGGCGGAACCCTCGAGGCCACCTCGGTCCTCGTCGACGGTGGGGGATTGCCCGCCTCCATCGCGCAATCCGGCGGCTCATCGACGCTTTCATCGCTCGACCTCCACGACGGCGCCAGCGCCACGCTCTCAGGCACCGGCAGCATGCGCGTCATCGGCGATGCGCACGTCGGGAACGGTGGGAACGCTACGTTCTCGCAGGCGGGAGGCACCGCCCAGTGCAACAACCTCTACGTCGGGGAAGGGTCGCTCTCCGCGGCAGGCAATGGAACCTACCTCATGCAGGGCGGGAATCTCACCGCCGCCAATACCTGGGTGGTTAACCTCTTCACCAGCAACGCGGTTGGGCATTATCAGCAAAGCGGCGGGACCTCGTTCCTCGGTGCGCTGACCGTCACCTCGCCGACGGGCAATCCCAGCACCGTCGACATCAGCGGCAACGCCAACGCCGAAGCCATCTTCCTCAATCTCGCCGGCAAGCTGACCGTCAGCGGCGGGAAGCTGACCGTCGACCAGGGCGCGCTGCTCTATTCGCAGACCGCCGGCCTGACTCAGGCCAACATCACCGGCGGAACCTTCACCGCCGGCAACGCCAAGCTCGGAAACCAGGAGATCAGCGGCTCTCACGTCACCAATTATCCCGGCGTGATGGTGCAAAGCGGCGGCGCGGTAGACATTGGCGATTTCGCGCTCCGCCCCAACGGCCTGTACCAGATCTCCGCCGGCACCGTGCGCTTCGGACGCAGCGTGAGCAACAGCTTCTCCTATGAATCCGGCGGCGGAACGATCGACTTCACCCATGCCCCCATCACCGTGACCTTCGGTAACAACTGCTTCGCCGACTTCAGCCAGATCCAGGTCCTCAACGCCGACCATGCCACCTTCGTCGGCGGGCCGGGTTCGCTGCTCAATTTCCGCTACGACATGACCGGGCAACTCGGCAGCATCCAGACGCAGGGGCTCGTTCACATCAACGGCCAGCCGCTGGTCATCCCCGCCGGCAAGCAGGTCGGCGGATCCGGAAAGATCGAGGGCAACGTCACCAACAACGGCACCGTCGCGCCGGGGAATTCGCCCGGCATCCTCAACGTCAGCGGAGATTACGCGCAAGCGTCCACCGCGACGCTTGCCATGGAAATCGCCGGCACCTCAAACGATCAGTTCGACCAGCTGAACATCACCGGCTCCGCCGTGATGGCCGGCACATTGAACGTCTCGCTGCTGAACGGCTTCGTGCCGCAGGCGAGCGATCAATTCGCCATCGTCACCGCCGCCACCCTGAGCGGCCTGTTTACCAACGCGCCGGACCACGTCGATTTGGCTGGCGGGCGATTCGATGTGTTGTATTCGCCCACGAGCGTGACGCTGACGAATTTCCAAGCCGTCCCCGAGCCGGCGGCGGGGGTGATGTTGCTGGCGGGCGCGGGATTGCTCCTGCGACGCAGGCATCGGATGGATTGAGAGAGCGTGGGGTTGAGAGGGGAGCCGGGTGAGTGCTCGGGCCCGTTGGCTCTCCTTAAGTCTGCTGGCAGTACGTGCGCCACGCCGAGCGATAAAAGTTTTCCAGCTCGCGCGTGTAGCCGGCGTAATCGCACAGGGGCGATGCCATCATCATTTCGCGCAGGTGCGCGCGGAGCCTGGCCAGCTCGTCGCGGCTGTTGGCGAGCTTCTTGGCGATCTGGATGTAATCCTCGGGCGACTGCGCGACCAGGTCCGGCAGGCCGACGGATGTCAGCAGGCTGACACCTTGCCGCGACACGTAGGTGTTGCCGGCCAGCGTGATCACGGGGACGCCCATCCAGAAAGCGTCGCACGTCGTGACGCCGCCGTTGTAGGGGAAGGGGTCCAGCGCCACGTCGATTTGATTGAAGAGGTCGAGGAACTGGCTCGAGTGGGTGCGCGGGAGGACGGTCAAAGAGCCGGGGTCGATGCCGCTGGTGATGAGCAGGCGGGCGGTTCGATCGAGGTCGCGCGAGGTCGCCAGCACCATCAGGCGCGAGTCGGGGATTTCCCTGAGCATCTTCGCCCAGGTCGCAAGCGTGTCGGGCGAGAGCTTGGCGATGTTGTTGACCGAGCCGAAGACCAGCGGGTCGGTGGTCTTGCGTGTTTCGACTCGGCCGGATTCTTCGGTGGGGCGATAGCAGTACGCGACGCGCGGGAGGCGGGCTAATTTCTCGGTATAAAACGGCTCGGTCATGCCCGGCGGATCGGAGTGCGCATCGGTGATGCGATAGTCGACGCTCGCCAGGCCCGTCGTGTCAGGATAGCCGAAGTGCGCCATCTGGATCGGCGCCGGCTTGCGCGCCAGAGTCAGCAGCCGGTCCTGGCCGGCGTGGCCGGAAAGATCGACGAGGATGTCGATTCCATCCTCGCGGATCTGGTTGGCCAGGCGCGGATCGCTCCAGGAGACGATTCGCCGCCACCCGTCGGAGGAGGCCTGGATCTGCGCGCTCACGTCATCGGTGATTTCGGTTTCGCTGTAGCAGAGGAATTTGAATTTCTCGCGGTCGTGATGCTGCATGACCGGCAGGATGAATTTCGCGACAGGGTGCTGCTTGAAATCGCCGGACAGGAAGCCGATGCGCAGCGGGCGATCGGGGTCGCGCGAATTGGTGTGCGGTTCGATCGATTCCGACAGCTTCTGGCAGAATCGGCGGCTGAATTCCTGGTGCTCCGCGAACATCTGCGCGGGCGTGATTTTCGGCGAATAGTGCAGCGTCAGCAGGAGCGTGCTGTAGAGCGCGGGCGACCCCGGGTTGCGGCGGATGGCTTCGCGGCCGGCTTCGATCGCTTCATCGATGTGCCCGGCGTGCGTCAGGGCGGCGGCGAGGTTGCCCTTGGCAAACGCGTGGTTGGGCGAAAGTTTTAACGCCGTGTTGAGCGACTCGATCGCGTCCCACGGGCGATACTGCCGATCGAGAATCACGCCGACGGCCACGTGCGCATCGGCGAAGTTGGGATTCATCCGCAGCGCCAACTGAAAGCAGGTGAGGGCGTCATCGCGCTTGCCTTGATACTGAAGCACCTGTCCCAGGGCATAGAAGATGTTGGGATCATCCGGCAGGAGCCTGGTCGCGGTGCGAAAGGCGGCGACGGCTTCATCGATCCGACCGGCCTGCTGGTGAATGCGCGCCAGCAGCGCCTGGGCGCGACCATCCGCGGGGTTCCGCGCGACCGCTTCATTGGCCAGGCGCAACGCGGTTTCATACGCCACGGCGCCTTCGTGATATTGGCCCAGCCGATCGACGGCGATGGCGAGCAGCAAATGGGGCTCGGCGTCGTTCGGATTGGCTTCAATCGACTTCTCGAAACAGAAGGCGGCGTCTTCGAACTGTCCGGCTTCGAGAAACGCCAGCCCGGCGATGTGATACCCGCGGGGAGCCAGTTGCGGATCGAGCGCGATGGCTTTCTCGGCCTCGGCGATGGATTCGTCGATCCGCCGCTGCGCCTGGTAGGCGGAAGCCAGGTTCAGATGGAACGTGCCGACGTTGGGTTGAACCGCGATGGCGCGCTCGATCATCTCGGCGCCTTGAACGGGTTGGGCGTTCTGGATGAACGTCACGCCGAGCAGGTGGAGCGCCTGGGGATCATCGGGCGAGTTTTCGAGGATTTTTTTATAAGCGCGCGCGGCTTTGCTGATCTGACCTTCCTGGTGGAGTTTCAGCGCGGCTTGAAGATCGGAGACGGAAGATTCGGACATCTCAAACACCTGCGGATGGCTCACCGAGTATAGAAAGTGCGAAGCTTGTAGCCGCGGGCGGAAGCCCGCGGGCTTCCGCCCGCGGCTACAAGCTTCGCATCATCGGAGACTTTTATACTTCCACCGTTTTCCCCGTCGCGGCGGACTCATACAACTTCATCATGATCTTCAGATCCTGCAACCCTTCCTCCCCCGGCGTGCGCGGGGTTTGATTGCCGGTGACGCACTCGGCGAAGTGATCCATCTCGGAGGCGAAATGGTTGACCTGGGGGATGTCGAGCATCTCCACCCCTCCGCCGCTGCGGACGGACATCTTCAGGCCGCCGTAACCGAAGGCGGGGTCGCAGGCGACGAGGGCCTTGTCGGTCATGAAATGGAATTGCCCGACGCCGGCGTGTTCATAGCTGGTGGTGCAGGCGGCGAGCGCGCCGCTGGGGAAATGCAGCGTGAACGCCATCGACGATTCAACCTCCTGGAAACGCGGGTCGCTCTTGTCCTGGAAAGATTGTGCCGAGACGGCGACGGGTTCTTCGCCGCTGAGGTAGCGGGAGAAGTTGAGACAGTAGATGCCGACGTCCATCAAGGGTCCGCCGCCGGCGAGCTTCTTGTTCGTCCGCCACTGGTTCGGGCCGATGTTGAAGGAATGCTCGGCGTTCATCATCCGCAGCTTGCCGTAGGTTTGCTTCTGGACCATCTCGATGGCGCGGATGTGGTGCGGCTCATACCGCAGGCGGTACCCGATCATGAGCTTTTTGTTCGCCGCCTTGCAGGCGTCGATCATCTGCTGGCATTCCTCGGGCGTGTTGGCCATGGGCTTTTCGCACAGGACGTGCTTTCCGGCCTTGGCGGCGCGGATGGTGTACTCGGCGTGCATGGAATTGGGGAGGACGACGTAGACGACGTCGACATCGGGGTTGTCTTTGATCGTGTCGAAGTTTTCGTAGCTGTAGATGTTCTTCTCGGGCACGCCGAAGCCGCCGGCGAGCTGCTTGGCTTTGTCGGGGTGGCCGCTGACCAGGGCGGTGACCTTGCAATGCTTGGATTCGGCGAAGGCGGGGAGGAGCTGGTTGGTGGAGAGCCGGCCCAGGCCCACGAGGGCGTAGCCGATCTTCTTGTCGGCGGTGTTCGGGGCGGGCTGATCCTGGGCAAAAGCAAGATTCGGTATGGTTGTTGCGGCCAGCGCAGTCATGGCACTGGCTTGCAGGAATCGCCGCCGCGACAGGTCGGTGGGTGGATGCATGGCGACACTGTAATGAAAACCGCGAGGTCTGTGCAGGGGTGCGTCCGGTAACGCCCGATCACTTTATTTTCACCCCCGAACCCATGTTCCCCGGTCAATTCTGCCGAAGTCTTTATTGTTATGTCACACCAAGCTGAAAACCGGAACTCGGCCCCGGCATTGGCCGAGCAGGATCAACGACGCACCGAGGCGCGCATCCCCTGCGACCGCCCGATCTCGCTGATGCCGCTGGCGGACGACGCCCGCGACAACTTCATGGCGGGGCAGCTCATCGATTGCTCGCCGCATGGGATGGGGCTGACCCTGAGCGAGCCGATCGAAGCCGGCCGGCAGGTGCTCGTCCGCATGAAGCTCGATCGCTCGATCCTGCTGGTGTACACGATCCGCTACTGCATCCCGGTGACGGCGACGCAGTTCCGGGCCGGCGCCCGCTTCACCGATTACTCGGCCAGCTCCTACCAGGGCGACCCGAAGGCGATCGTGAAGGCGCTGTCGGGGTCTCAGAACTAGGCGCACCACGTCTTCCACATCTGTCGATATGCCGCCTCGAGTACGCGCGCGAAGCGCGGGCCGTCCATCAGGGGTGAGGTCCGCATGCGATTGCGCATGCCGCTCCGCAGGTCGGCGAGACGATCGAGATCCTTGGCCAGTTCGACCGCGATGGTGACGTACTGCTCAGGCGTTTTGGCGATCAATTCCGGTAAACCCAAGTTGGAGAGAAAACTGACGCCCTGCCGGCCGATAGGCGAGGCGCCGGCCAGCGTGATGACGGGCAGGCCCATCCAGAGGGCATTGGCGGTTGTCGTGCCGCCGTTGTAGGGGAAGGTGTCGAGGGCGATGTCGGCGCGCTCGAGGGCGCGCATGCCGGGTTCGAAGCCGGGGAAGTCCGCGATCTCGATGCGCTCGGGGGCGATCCCGCGCTTGGTGAAACGCTGGAGGACTCGGATCCGCGATGCGCCGCTGCCCAGGCCCGTGGCGATCAGCAGCAGGCGGGAGTTGGGGAGCTCATTGAGGATCCGGCACCACGTTTCGATCACTGCGGCGTTGGTCTTCATGAGCGTGTTGCTCGAGGCGAAGGTGATGTAGCCGTTCGTCTTCGCCGGCAGTTCGCCGACTTCGGGGGCGGTGGGCTCGGGCTCGCAGCAGAAGTTGGTTTCGAGGCGGATCAGCTTCTCCGTGTGAAACGCCTCGCTCATGCCAGGGGGATCGAGATAGCCGTCCGTGATCTTGTAATCCATCGACTTCAGGCCCGTGCTGTGGGCGTAGCCCAGGTACGTCGCCTGGATCGGCGCGGGCTTTCGCGCGAACGCCAGCAGGCGGCTCTTGGCCATGTGCAGCGTGAGGTCGATGAGGATGTCGATCTGGTCGGCGCGGATCTGCTCGGCGAGCTGTTCATCGTTCAGGCCGTACGTCTCACGCCAGGCGTGGGTGCGCGAGCGGAAGAAATCGGTCACGGCGTCGCCGCGGAAGATGTCGCTGTAGACGAAGATCTCGACTTGTTGCGGATCGTGATGCGCGAAGATCGGCCGCATGAAATAGCCGACGGGATGGCGGCGAAAATCAGGCGAGACGTAGCCGATGCGCAGCCGGCGATCGGGCGAGCGATCGTTCGTGTGCGGCTGGATTGTCGCGGCGAGCGGCGCTTCATACTGGGCGGCCCATTTCAGGTGCTCGGCGAAAATCTCGGCGGCCGTGAAGCGATTGCTGTAATGCATCATGAACAGCATCGTCTGATGCGCCATCAGATAGTCCGGGCGGATCAGCAGCGCCCGGCGGAAGCATTCCATCGCGGTGTCGATATCGCCCTCGCGGGCAATCGCCTCGCCCATGTTGTGATAGGCGGTGGCGTGATCGGGTTTGAGCTCGATCGCGGTTCGATACTCGGTGATCGCATCGTCGATCTGATGCATCGCGCGCAGGACATTGCCGAGATTGTTGTGCGCCTCCGGCCAGCGCGGGGCGAGATTCACCGCGGTGCGACATGCTTCGAGTGCCTCGGGATAGCGGCCCAGGGCGTGGAAGAGCATGCCGAGATTCGTGTGGGCCTTGGCGTATTCGGGCTGGAAGTGAATGGCGCGCTGGAGCGACGCGATGGCGTCGTCGAGTTGTCCCGTTTCAGCGAGTGTCAGGCCGAGATTCGCGTGGGCGGCGGCGTATTCGGGCTGGATCTCGATCGCGCGACGGAAGGCGGCGATCGATTCATCCAGCCGGCCCAGCGCCCGTGCGACCTCGCCGACGTTGTTGCGGATGCCGGGATGATCGGGCTGAAGTTCCGCGGCACGCACCAGCAGCGTGTATCCCTCGGCGCTGCGGCCGGTCTGGTGTAGCAGAGCGCCCAGGAGATTGAGCGCCTCGGCATGATTGGCGTTTTGCGCCAGGAGCTGGCGATAGATCGCCTCCGCCTCGGCGAAATGTCCGCCGCGATGCTGCTGAAGCGCCTGGGCTAGAAGCTCCTGATCCGCCATCCGTCTGAAGATACCGTGATTGCGCGATCGCTTCACCACATCAGCCAGATGTGTTTCATGTAAATCGGAATGACGTAGTTGATCGTTACAAAGAACAGCGTTGCCGAGGCGATGAGAAACGTGAGCGTCAGCGTGCGCATCAGGATGTTGCCAGCGAGTCCGCGCCGGCCGAGGCGTTCCAGCGCCGGCGAGGCGAGCACGCCGACGCCGCTGAGGAGGAAGAAGAGCGTCTGATGCCCGGTGACGCGTCCGAGTGCGACCGTCGCGAGCACTTCATGCGCGAGCGCGCTGGCGGCGAAGGCGGCCATGATCGCGCGGACGGGATGTCGCGGGCCGCCGGCGGGGATGTAGATGTATCGGATCAACCCCGCATGCGGCGGCCAGCTCCAGCGCCGCCAGAAATCCGCCGGCGTGCGCGAGGCGAGGATGTTGTCCACGACGGGCCGGGTTGCGCGGATCCCCTGCAAGCGCCAGAGCGCCAGCACGCACTGCCCGACGCAGGTCATGACCACGGTGAACCCGCCGGCGACGATGAGGTGATTGACCAGCCAGTGCTGCTGCGCGACCTCGGTCCAGTTCAGTCGGGCGGCGAGATACCACGCGGGTGGGATGATCGCTGCGGCGAGGAGGAGACGCAGGATTTCCCGCCCGGCCCGCGGCCGCGTACGCCGAAGGTGGGCGACGTAATGCAGATGCGGACGGAGCATCGTCACGGAGATGTAGCGGAGGTAATCGCCCAGGGGCGGACGACCCCCGTCAACCGCCTTGGTCGCGATGCGGCTGGCGGTGATGATTCCCAGGATCGCCACGCCCGCGCGGATAATTGGGAAATCGAGCGGAATCAACGCCGCGGCAAAGACGCTCAGGAGACCCGGGAGGAGGCTGAGGGTGAAACGAATCCGGGGGTTGCGGATGTTCAGCAGCGTCCAGGCGCCGATCGCGCCCGCGTAGTTCGAGATGATCGCCAGGATGATCCGCGTCCAGGGCACGATGGCGATATGTGCGCCCGATGGACGCTTCGGACAGATCAGAGCTGATCGTACGGCAGATCAAAGAGCTGCTTCATCCCTTTGAGATCACCGGATTCAATCCCTTTCTTGAACCATTTGACCCGCTGGGCGCTGGTCCCGTGGGTGAAGGAATCGGGCACGACTCGCCCGCGCGCCTGGCGCTGGAGCGTGTCATCGCCGATGGCGTTGGCGGCTTTTAGCGCCTCTTCAATGTCGCCGCTCTCCAGGATCTGCTTGGTGCGGTTGGCGTGATAACCCCAGACGCCGGCGAGATAGTCGGCCTGGAGCTCGAGGCGCACGGAGAGCTGGTTGTATTCCGCGTCATCGAGCTGGCTTCGCGCTCGATGAACCTTGTCGCTGATGCCCAGGAGGTTCTGCACGTGATGCCCGATCTCGTGCGCGACGACGTACGCCATGGCGAAATCGCCGGGCGCTTTGAAGCGCTCCTGGAGCTCGCGGAAGAAGGTGAGGTCGAGATAGACCTTGTGATCGCCGGGACAATAAAACGGTCCCGCCGCCGCCTCGCCGAAACCGCAGGCGGTATCCACCTGGCCGCTGAAGAGCACCAGCTTGGGCTGCTCGTACTGCACGCCCATCTGCTTGGGCAGCAGATCGCCCCAGACGTCTTCGGTGTCGGCGAGCACGACGGCGACGAATTTTCGCAGCGGCTCCTGGGCGGGATCGATCTGCTGCGGGGTGGAACTGTCGCTGCTGTTCCCGCCGCCCTGGTTGACCTGCTGAAGCAGAGGCCGGGGGTCTTTGCCCATGTAGAGGGCAATGAGGACGATGATGATGGTAAGAATTCCCCCGCCCGCCGCCGCCCCCTTCACCGGCATGCCACGACGATCCTCAACGTTTTCGCTCTCGCGTCCGTCTTCCCGCATGGAGGGCTCCTTTCCGGCGTGAGGGTCAGATTATAGCTGACCTGCCGGGGGAGCGATTGCGGATTTTGAACTAGAGACCTACACCTTGGCCGGCGCGCGGAAGGCATCCAGCACATTGCGGCGGACGTCTACCTCAACCCTGGGCGGAGCGGATCCCAACTCGGATTCGACCATCGCCCGGGCCGCGTCCATCTTGGGGTAGCGGACTTCGCGATAGCCGGTCACCGGCTCGGGGCATTTGAGGACTCTTAGCGCCTGCTCGTAGCCGGAGACGGATGAGAGCGTCACTCGATCGAGCAGGGCGATGTACCAGTCGCGGAAGGCCACCTCGCGATGATGCCAGCGCGGCAGCTTGCGCCACCACTTCATGCGACGGACGAGATTGAGCTGCCAGTCGCTGGTGGTGATCTTGAAGCGGATGCGATGCTTGCCGAGGTTGAACTCGGGGCTGGTGTGGTGTTTGTAGATGAGCTTGTCGCCGTTGGATTCGTCGATGCCGTACTTGGCGATGTCGCGAACTTTCTTCTCGTAGCGCGTCAGCAGATAGGCGACGTACGGCTCATCCTTGATCAGCATCACTTTCGCCAGGTTCCAGATCACCGCATGCGTGGCGGCGAATTTCTGGTCGCGCCCATCGCGCTTGTAGACGCCGCGAACCAGGTCCATGTAGCGCTTGGCGTAATGGAAATCTTCGTACTGCATCAGGTCGTAGATGCGCAGCGCGAGGTCGTACTTGGAGTTTTCCGGAAGCTCGTGCATGAGCTTCATGGCGGTATTGACCAGCCGCTCGTAATCATCGCCCCAGCGCCGGCCCTGGATCTTGGTCTTGCGAAGGATGCGGCTCTTGTTGACGACGAGCTGATGCCAGGTTTCGGGCTCGGGCTTGATCGGCAGTGCCCGCGGCTCCAGCGCCAGCTTGCGCCCGATGTTGAACGCCTTCAGATTCCGCCGATGCTCGCGGCGGATCGAATCCTTGATCGCCCAGGCGATGCTGTGCGCGCTCACCGGGATCAGGCCCAGTTGATACGCCACGCCCAGCATCATGATGTTGACGAAGAGCTTGGAGCCCAGGCGCTCCTCGGAGATCTGGCTGAGGTTCTTCGCGTAGGACAGATCCGCCCGGCAGCAGTTGTAGATTTCTTCACGCAGGGCTTCGGGGTCGAAATCGTCTCTGCCCAGGAGGTTGTAGACGGTTGGCTGCTTGTGAAGGTTGAGGACGGCGGCGGTGCGATCTTTGTGGGCGACGCGGAATTGCTCGCGGGGGTCTGTCGCTCGTACCGCTTCGAGGATGTCTACACCGAGGAGGAGGTCGGCTTTTCCGTAGGGGATCGAACCGGTCGTGGCATGGGCTTGTGCGTCGTTCACGAAGGTGAGCTGTGAATAGACACCACCGTTGCGAATCGCGAGCCCCTTCTTGTCCTGGAAGACGACTCGATAGCCTTCCTTGTGACCTGCGCGGACGAGGATCGCGCCGACGACGCCGATTCCCATTCCACCGACGCCAGCCATGTGAACGCGCCAGCTCGCGCCAGTCGCGCTCATGTCGTGGACGAACGTCGGATCGGGGAGCTTATCGAGGTGCATCTGCGGGAGCGTGTAGCGCTTGCGCTTTTGACGGATGACCGTCACCTGCTCGAAGCTCGGGCAGGGTTTGACGCTCGTGCCGTAATCGTTGGAAGTGCGAACGCGCTCGCAGGCGCCGTCGTTCACGCACCACGTGAGGTCGGTGTCGATCTTCTTGCCGTAGTCGGTGTCGATCACCGTCAGCCCCGGGCAGGCGGTGGCCTTGGTGCACTCGCGGCAATCCTCGCACACTTCCGGTGTGACGTTCATGTGCGTCTTGCGCGGAAGGTAGCCGGTGTCCTTGATGATCTTGCGCTCGTTGCGGTTGACGGTGCGGTTGTGGGTGATGCCGCATTCCTTGTCGGCGATGATGATTTTCACGCCATCCGAGAGGATCATCGCTTCGAGCACTTTCTTGTACTCATCGCGCTCGGCGGGCGAGCCCTTGAGGATCTTGATCGGCGCGTGGGCGGCCATGCCGCGGACGATCTTTTCGATGTCCTGGATGTAGTGCTTGTTGCCGAGCAGATCATCTTCCAGCCCCGCGTGCTCCTGGTGGCCGGTCATCGCGGTCGTTCCGTTCTCCAGGATGATGTAGGTGATGTCCTGGCTGGCCTTGATCGAGTTGGAGATGGCGAGCTGCCCGGAATGGAAGAACGTGCCGTCGCCCATGAAGACGATCTGTTTATTCGTGATGAACGGATCGATGCCCGATCCGGTCGCGCCGCCCAGGCCCATGCCGGAGTAGTTGTGCATGAGCTGCTCGGTGGGGGCGAACATGAGCATCGTGTAGCAGCCGGTGTCGCCGTGCGCGACCATGTCCACTGGGCCGCGGTTGTGAACGCGCTTCATGTACTCGGCGTCGGCGAAGTTTTTGCGGACTTCGAGCAATACCGAGGATGAATCGCGATGCGGGCAGCCGGGGCAGAAGGTCGGCGTGCGGGAGACGATCTTGTCCGAGATCACCTGGAGTTTGGGGCGCGACAGTTCGCGCAGTCGAGAAAGCTCGGCGGAAAGTTTTCCATTTCGCTGTTCGGCGGGAATCTCTTCGGTCGCCTTGATCAGCGGGATGAGGATCTGTGCGAGGACGGAGTAATTCAAACCGCGCGTATCGGGAATTCCATCGACATTCCCCGGGAACTTCTTGCCGTATAGCCGCGAGACGACGTCTTGCGCGTCTTCATGCGGGAGAAGCTTGAACGCGTAATCCCGGATGTTCTTCTCCAGGAAGCTGCGGCGTTCTTCGATGACGATCATCGTCTTGCAGAGCTTGGAAAACTCCGCGACGAGCCGCACATCGGCCGGGTAGCTCATCCCCATGTTGAGAATCGGAAACGCGCCGCTGAGTCCAATGTCCGAAAGCACGTGCTCGAGATACGGCTGGCCCATCCCGGTGGTGATGAAGCCGATGGGGGCCACGGGCGAGTCGCCCGTGGCACGAATGATGCGGTTGATCCCGACCTCGCGTGCCTTGTCCATTGTGAGGCGGAAGCGCTCGTCGGTCTGCAATTCCTTCCGCCAGGTGCGCGGCGGGAGCAGGACCTTGTCGAGATTGACCTTTGCGGTTTCGAGGACGAATTTTTCGTTGGTGTTGATCGTCGGGAACTGATTGGGCCGGCAGTCGACCGAGCCGCCGCCGTCGGCGTGGGCAACGGTGACGATGTAGCCGATGTAGAGACCCGCGGCCTGGGAGAGTTTGAAGCTGAGGTTGATCCAGTCCTTGAGTTCCTGCAAGCTCCCGGGCTCAACCACGGGCATGCGGAGATGTTCGAAGAGGAAGCGGGAGTCGGCCGGTACCTGGGTGGATTCACACCACGGATCTTCACCGCTGATCATCACCGCGCCGCCCTCCGGATGGGAGCCGGCCATGGTGCCCAGGGCGAGCGCGTCGCTGGCGACGTGGGTACCGACGCTCTTGAAGGCGCAGATCGCCTTGATCGCGACCATCTGCGAGCCGTTGACGGCGGCGACGCCGAGGGCTTCGTTATTCGCCTGGAAGGCGCGAACGCCTTTGGATTTGAGCAGGGGGCCGATGTCGCCCAGGACGTCGAAGAACCCGGCGACGGGCGAGCCGGGGTAGCCGGTCATGAGACCGACGCCGCCCTCGGTTTCGAGGGCGCCTTTGACGAGCAGCTCGTTGCCAATAAAAACTTCGCGGCCGGACTCGGCCAGAAAACGGGGATCGATTGCCATGATCAGTCTGTCCTTCCGCGGGGCGTGATCTGGGATCTGAGATTTGAAATCTCAAATGACAGATTTCAGATGACGCTCGACGTGGCTTACGACTCTTGGTTCTTAATCACCACTGAGTCGCAGGGGACGCCGTTTGGCCACCGCGATTTAGAGACTCTCTGGTCTGGCCGGGAGACGCATGCGCGTGGCCGGCGAGACCGATAAGTACTTCCCTTCACATCGGCATTCATCCGAGCGAAGGGCCACACATGATAACGCGTTTTGAACGAGGTGGCGAAGAAAGTGTTCGCAAGAGCTCGCCAAGGAAGCGTTAACTCATGAGTCGGCTAGGTGCTACGTGCAAATCGGAAGGCGAGTTCGTCCGATAACTTGGGCGAATTATAACGCGAACGACGTCCGATAATTCGGCGTAATTCAAGGATTAGACAGCACGCGTGATACCCGCGTAATCCACGGAATTATGGCAATTGGTCTGATTCGAATTCTTTCGCAAATCGGCACAAGCCATGCCATCCGACCGGCCGATGAAAAGGGGCGTATTGCTGGCCCACGGACGTGAAAGGGCCTGTAGCAAAAAGGGTCGCTTCGAAGCCAATGAGGGTGAACGAGGCGGCTGAGTAAGAAGTTCGCGGAGGTTTTAATGCAAGCCTGGTTTGCCTCGATCTTCGCCCAGGTCGCCGAGCTGGGTGTCTTCTTCGCCGCCGCCGCGGCGCTGACGGCCGGGGCTTTGGCACTGCGTTGAGATCCGTCTCAGATCGAGCGTCATAACGTCTGTGGCGTTTTAATCGGTCTGGTTATTTGCCGAGATAACAGGAGAAATAAAAAATCCCCCGCGATCAGCGGGGGATTCTTGTTTTTGTTGGACACACGGTCCCACGGACTCGCGTCCGTGGCTACGAGGGCTGGGGTGCCGCTGCAGAATCGACTTTTTCGCGTCGTTGCAGCAACCACGAGAACACGTAATACGCGACCGCGACCAACACCAGGTTGTTGAATCCCAGCATCAGCGACAGCTGTTCCGATAACCCACCCAGAATGATCCCGAAGACGTTCGATCCGAAATCGACATCGGGTCGTTTACTCCGGCTGAATGACGACGCGAAGACCACGCCGGCGAAGAAGACGGGGATGAAGACCACCGCACAGCTCACGATCGTCCGCGTCTTCACTTCGAGCGAGAGGAACGTGTTGAGCGGGACCAGCGCGTTCACCAGCAGGCCGGCGATGAGGAGAACGTAGTACGGCCAGAGCTTTTTCGGCTTGATCGCCATGGTGAACAGGTTTGCAAACAGGATCATCACCAGGATGGCGAAGAAGACGACAGAGTTGACGATCCAGGTGGATCCGAAGAGCAGCGCCATGTGAACGACGCCCTTGGTCTCCAGCAGCATGAACCCGGCGCCGAGGAAGAACATCTGGGCATTGGGTATCACCCGACCGCCGGCGGGATCGCGCTTGAACATCACCGGTCCGCCGAAGATCAGGAGGATCAGGACCGACAGCACGGCGACAACGATCATGCCCTCGAGGTTCGGGGCAACGGGAATGGTCGGGGTCTGGAGATAAAGCTGCGGCCAATCGTCGCTGGGGAGCGATTCGATCGCCTTGTAGGAGCGGGCCTGCTCTTCGGATGCTCCCGCGGGGGCAGTGGGCTGCGTGGTCACCGTGGCGCGGGAGATCTGCCGCCACTCGCTCGAGGCCGCGGGCATCTTCGACACGTCGTCGGCGAAGCCCGCTCCCACCGGCAGCGCTTCGTTTTCGCTGGGCTTGAAATTCACCCAGAAGTTTTTCTTCTCCTCAAAGCTCTTGCGGATCGCTTCGAGCTTGGCGGAGTCCTTGCCGACGATCAGGAACGTGATGTGCGCCTTGCCCGCTTCGGAGAGATTGTCGGTGGGATCGATCTTTTCCTGGAACGGAAGCGAGATGACGATCGGCTCCACGCCGAACTCTTTCCACGCCATCGCCTTCAGTCGGCTGACGACCCACCCCTGGCGGTAATAGTTGTACATCGCGAACACGCCGCCGGGCTTGAGCTTTTGCTTGATGTCGTGGAATGCTTCCTGGGTGAAGAGGAAGTTTTCCAGCCGCAGGCTTGAGTAGCCCGAGTGCAGCACCAGCGAATCGACCAGGGCGTAGATCGCCAGGTCATATTGATGCGGCGACTTGCGCGTGAAGCTTCGACCGTCGTCGAGGTGAATGCCCCAGTCGTTGACGGTTGGGGCAACCACATACTTATTGCCCGGATGCAGGCGTTCGTCGTCATAGGGCTTATCCGGATGGAACGATCGGCCGATCCAATTGATCGTCGGATCGATCTCGACAGCGTCGATGTGCTTCGCGCCGTAGCGGAGGGCGGCGGATACGTCGTTCCCGCTGCCGGCGCCGATGATCATGACATCTTCGAATGGCGTCCCGTGGCTATCGCGGTTGAGCAGGTGCACCAGCGAATACGCCGATCCGTTTTCACCGACCTTCACCATCTGCTGGTGGGCGATGTTGTTGGTGTTGATGTCGCCGCGCGAAGGCGTGTAGGCGATCTTGTAATAGGGGGACCAGTAGGTTTCGATCCCGCCCTGCCCCGCGCCGTAGGCGTTGAGCGCGATGACGAAGACGATGCCGATGGCGGCGAAGATCTGGAAGTACGTCCGCTTGCGGATCAGGTAGAGCAGGATCAACACGATCGGCGCAAACCAGATGTGCGGGGAATAGCGCAGATAGCTCATGCCGGCGAAGATGGCGATGCCGGTCAGGCTCCCCAGCACATCCACCGTGTACGCCAGCACGCGGTTGGGGATCGCATCAAAGGCGCGCCCCATCGCCTGCCCCAGCCCGATGAACATCAGTGAGACCAGCGCGAAGAACACGCCGGCGATCGACCAGAGCGGGATGTAGCGGATCTTGGTCGCGTCCTTGGGGACGTATTCGGTGCCGAAGTAAATCAGCTGCGGCGACTTGGTCTGTCCGCCGACGCTCACGGCGATCGTCTCATAGTGATTGACGTAGAGGTTGAAGCTGATCATCGCCAGGCTGGCGGTGAAGAACGTCAGCGGCAGGGCCCATCGGATGTAGTTGGTCTTCCTTCCCGCGGTCATCAACCCAACGCTCATTCCAAGGAAGCACGCCAGCAGCACGATGTTCGTGAAGAACGTCAGGAACACGACCGCCGACCCGAACCAGCGAATGCACGCCAGCTCGAAGAACAGGATCAGGAAGCTGATCAGGAACAAATCGAGAAAGGGCCGCTTGGGAACGTCAACCAGCGGCTCGGACTCCGAAATGGATGACACCGGCGAAGGTGCGACGATATCAGACGTCCTTGTCATGGAGCGGGATTGTAATGAATCAGCTACAATCGAAACAGCGGCCATGCCGATCCAAATCGAAGTAATTCAGGCCGACATCACGACGCTGGAATTGGATGCGATCGTGAACGCGGCGAACGAATCGCTGCGGGGCGGGGGCGGTGTCGATGGCGCGATCCACCGCGCGGCGGGGCCGGAGTTGTTAGCAGAATGCCGCAGCATCGGCGGCTGCCCGACGGGGGAAGCTCGCCTCACCAAAGGATATCGTCTGCCGGCAACGTACGTTATCCACACCGTCGGCCCCGTTTGGCACGGGGGCTCACAAAACGAAGACGACCTCCTGGCCGCATGCTATCGCCACAGCATGTCGCTGGCCCTACGGACCAAGATCCGCTCGATCGCCTTCCCGGCGATCAGCACGGGGGTATACGGCTTCCCGCAGGATCGCGCCGCGCGGATCGCCTCCGAAGAGGTCTATCGCTTCCTCGAAACCTATCCCGAGTTCGATCGCGTGATCTTTTGCTGCTTCGATCCCGGCTCGACCGAGACGTACCGCGACGCCGTCACCCGCGTGTACGAGCGATAGAGGAGGATCCTCGACTCGCGCGCCGGAGGCGCGGTGCTATCATCGGTCGCATGGCGGAAGTCCGCATCGGCATCTCGGGATGGACCTACCCGCCCTGGCGCGGCGTGTTCTATCCCAAAGATCTCTCGCAAAAGCGCGAGCTCGAGTACGCGTCGCGACAGCTCAACTCGATCGAGCTGAATGGGTCGTTCTATTCGCTCCAGCGGCCCAGCAGCTATGAGATGTGGTACGAGGCGACGCCGGTGGATTTCGTCTTCAGTATGAAGGGCGGGCGGTTCCTTACGCACATGAAGCGGCTGCGCGACATCGAAATTCCGCTGGCGAATTTTCTGGCCTCCGGTCCGCTCAAGCTGAAGGAAAAACTCGGGCCGGTCTTGTGGCAATTGCCGCCGAATTTTCAGTTTGAGCCCGAGCGATTCGAGAAATTCTTCGCGCTATTGCCGAGCGATACGCACGCACTGGCGAAGCTTGCGGAGAAGCACGACCCGAAAATGAAGGGGAAAGTGTGGACGAAGGCCGATGCCAGGCGCCCGGTCCGGCACGCGATCGAAGTGCGGCATCACAGCTTCACCGACAAGCGCTTCACCGACCTGTGCAAGCAGCACAAGATCGCCATCGTCGTTGCAGACACCGCCGGCAAGTGGCCCGTGATTGAGGAGCTCACGGCCGATTTCATGTACGCCCGCCTGCACGGCGAAGAAGAGCTCTACGTCAGCGGCTATACCGACGAGACGATCGACGCGTGGGCGCGGAAGGTCAAAGGCTGGCGTGACGGCGGGCGTGACGTGTTCGTTTACTTCGACAACGATGTGAAAGTCCGCTCGCCGTTCGATGCGATGCGCCTGACCGCGCGGGTCGCCGGGCGCGAGGCGCCGGCGGTGCCCGATACGCTGCTCAAGACCGTGAAAGAAAAACCGCGCGACCAGTGGCTGGCATTGCCAACCGCGAAGAAGCGAGCGACGATCAAGAAAGATGCATCGGGCAAGAAGTCTCCTCGTCCTCGCGCTGCTGCTGCCCCTCGCCGGGTGTCAAAGCGTCGGAAAGCACGTCGCCGGCGTGGATAATTTCGCCGTCGTGCAGGATCCACCGGATGCGATTTATCGCGGCGGCCAGCCGAGTGGCGAGGGGATCCAGACGCTCCACTCCCGCGGCGTGAGCACGATCATCAACCTGCGCAACGATCCGGTCTCCAGCGAACAGCCGAACGCGGAGCAGGCGGGAATGCGCTACGTGAACATCCCCAGCGACGCCGGCAAGGTCGAGCCCGAGAAGATCCGCCAGTTCCTCCAGGCAATGAAAGATTCACCCCGGCCGGTGTTCGTTCATTGCGCGTACGGCTGCGATCGCACCGGGTTGGAGATCGCCGTCTATCGCATCGTCGTTCAGAACTGGTCGCGCGAGGATGCGATCAAGGAGCTCTACGCGCACGGCTACCACTGGGCGCTCTATCCCGGGATCGCGCGATACCTGAAGAGCTTCAAGGTTTCGGATTATTTGCCAGGCACCAGCTCGTAGAACCCCACGCCGTCGCGCTTGAGGTAGCCCTTTTCGGCCAGCTCTTCCCAGATCTCTTTGCCGAAGCCGGCGGGCGGCTGGATGGAGATGACCTTGGATTTGGCGCCGGTCAACGGGCTGTGCCCGAGCCTGGAGTCGTCGTCAAGCTGGGTCAGCTTCAGGCGCTTCTTGAAGGCTTTGAGGGCCTTCCTCAGTTCTTCCTCGGTGGCGGGCATGGCGAAGTCCTTTGTTATCGGACTTGCCATGATGCACACGCGATCCATCGGGAGCAATTTTTCTTTGCAAACTCAAGAGGCCCCGAGCGATTTATTGTGACGTTGGCGCGGATTCTCGACCGCACGCCCGCTACCGGCCTCACAGGCGTGCGCGTTTCCGCCTCGACTCGCATCAACTTTCTTTCATCTCGCCAGCAGGCTCACGCAGACGTGCTAGTGTTGAACCCACCTAGCAGAAAGGTTCTCAATGCCTATCGTGAATTTTGTCCGCGAGCTGTTCCCGATGTTCTACTGGTCGGCGGGTTTCATCGCCGTCCTGTTCGTCGTGGCGGCGGTTTCGTTCCTGCTCTACGTCATCACCAAGTGGGCGCCGTGGATGTTCGTCGCGATGGCCGCGACCATCTACATGATCCCGTTCCTCTCGCGCATCATGCATTAAGGGAGCGTTACAGCTCCCACCCTTTTCGATACTCGCGCCGGACGAACTTCTGGGCGTCCTTGTCGTTGGTGACTTTCATCTTCGACACGTCCCATTCGATCCGGCGGCCGGTGCGAACCGCGAGGTTGCCTAAGAGCACCATCTCGGTCAGCGGGCCGGAGTGATCGAAAGCGGAGAACGCATCGGGCCCGCCCTGGATGGCTTCGAGCCATTCCTCGTGGTGCCCGATCGAGCGCGGGATCGTCTTGGCGATCTTGGGGCCGACTTCCTTGTCCATCGCTTCATCGGTGAAGTGCGGCTCGCCCATGTACGGGGCGGTGATGGTCGCCTTTTCCCCGACGAAAAGCGTTCCGTTGTGATCGCCCGGGATGGGCTTTCCGCCGGTGAGCTTGTCGGTGGGGAGCATGTCGCCGTCGTACCAGAAGAGCGTGACCGGCGGGCGCGCGCCCAGTTGCGGGAACTCGTACTTGATGATCGACCAGTTGGGCGCCTGCACATCGGTCTTGCCGTAGCTGATCGATTCGACTGACGCGGGATTGGTCAGGTTCAGCGCCCAGTACGCCGTGTTCATCAGGTGACACGCCATGTCGCCTAATGCGCCCGTTCCGAAATCCCACCAGCCACGCCATTTGAACGGCAGATACACGCTGTCGCCCTTGTCATCGACGTGATACGGGCGCTCCGGCGCCGGCCCGAGCCAGAGATCGAAATTGATATTGCGCGGCGGGGGTGCGAACTTGGTCGGGCGCGGCAGACCCTGCGGCCAGATCGGGCGATTCGTGAAAACGTGCACTTCCTTGATCGGCCCGGCGCACCCGCTGCGAACGTACTCGACCTGCCGGCGCATCTTGTCGTCGGCCATCCCCTGGTTGCCCATCTGCGTCTTCACGCCGTACTTCTTCGCGGCCTGGGTCAGCATGCGCGCTTCGTAGATGTCGTAGGTCAGTGGCTTTTCGCAGTAGACGTGCTTGCCCAGCTTCATCGCCATCATGGCCGCGGGGGCGTGCGTGTGATCGGGCGTGGCGACGACGACGGCGTCGAGGTTTTTCTGTTCCTTGTCGAGCAGTTCGCGAAAGTCCGCGTACTTGCGCGCATCGGGCAGTTCTGAGCCGCACTTGTCGAGCTTGTTGGAGTCGATATCGCAGATGGCGATGACGTTGGCACCGGCTTTGATGATGCCCTCGAGATCGCCGCGTCCACGCCCGTCGATGCCGATGCAGGCGACGTTGATCGAATTGTATTTGGACTTGGTCGTCGCCAGCGGGTGTCGCTTGCGCTCGCGTCGCTCGCCGGGTTGGCTGGTCGCGGGCTTCTCCGCGCCCTGCGCGATGCTCGCCGCCGCCAGCGCGGCCGCGGATGAAAGCAAAAATCCCCGGCGGGTCATGTCGTGTCTCTCATCGCTCATAGCAGTTCCTCGTTACTTCTCCGCGGCAAGTTCCGCACACAGTGTATTGAAATAGTGAATGCTCCTGGTCACGTTGTCGACCAGCTCCTGCCCTTCGCCGGTTTCGTATTCGATGGCGAAGAGGGGGTTTTTCACGTTCTGGCGTTTGATTTCTTCCATCACGCCGCGGATGTCCACCTCGCCGGTGCCCCAGACGACGTCTTCCTTCTTCCCGTTGACGTCTTTCACATCCTTCATGTGCAGCTCGATCACCCGGCCGTTGAGCTTTTTCAGGCACTCCACCGGCACGAGCCCCGAGCGATACCAGTGCCCGACATCGGCACAGGAACCGATCCGTTCTGATCGCCCCTGGAATACGAGGAGCTCCGAATCGGGATTCCAGTAGCGCGACGGCTTGGGATGATCGTGGATCGCCAGCTTGATGTGATATTCCTCAGTCAGGTTATCAAGCATCGCCATCATCTCCGGCGGAGGCTCGGCGACCACTTCGTCCAATCCCATCTTCTTGGCGAATTCAAAAACTTTGCGGGCCGAGGCTTCGTCCTTGCCCATGTCGACCACGCCGTAGCTGACGGCGATGACGTTCGCGCCCTTGAGCTTCGCCTGGAGCTTGGCGATCTGCTCATCGCTCATGTTGTGATCGGCCTTGACGTCCTGCTCGGGCGACAACTTCTGCCCCGGATACATCTCAAGATAGCGCACGCCCAGCTTGTTGCACTGATCGATCGTCTCGTAAAGCGTCAGCTTGCGAAACGTCCACGCCTGCATCCCCAGCCGCCAGTGAAGCTGCTCGGCGGGATCGACCTTTTCTGACTTTGTGGGGTGATTCTCTCCCGCGCACGAGAGACACAGCGACAGAACCGCGGCGGTCAACAAACAGTAGCGCATCGGCACTCTCCTCGTTACCCCTTTTCGCCTTGCGATGTTGCCATCATGCGAAGGTCAAATCGTTTTGCAACCGCCTTGAGCGATCGCGAGAATGAGGGTGCGTTGTCAGGCGGATCGATCCCCACCATCCTCATCGTCGGTCCGATCCTCCTAGGGCTGGTGGGGATCGTGCTGACCTGGCTTGGCCTGCGCGGACGGACGATCGACAACCATCCGATTTGCCGAAAATGTGGGTTTGATCTTTTCGGGCTCGATCAATCAACGCGCTGTCCTGAGTGCGGGAGTGAACTCTCCGCGCAGGCGATTCGACTGGGTCATCGCGCGGTCCGCCGTTGGACGCTGGCGATGGGATTGTTGCTGCTGGTGCCGGCGCTGGTGGTACTGGCGGCGGTGGGTGTGGCGGTCGGGCGGGGCGCGGATCTCCAGGCGTACAAACCCGTCTGGTGGCTGCTGCGCGAGGACGATGCCCCGGCTGTCACGGAGCTCAATCGCCGCCTCTCGATCAACGTCCTTTCAGACGGGCAGATCAATTCCATCGTCGAAGCGGGACTGCGCGACCAGGCGAACGCCAACATTCCCTGGCTTCCGATGTGGGGCGATTTCATCGAGTCGGCCCATGACGCCGGAAACGTTTCGGATAAGCAGTGGGAGCGCTACGTTCGAGCGGCGGTGGAACTGAAGCTGACCTCGCGCGAAAAAATCCGCCGGGGGGACATGGTCCCCATCCGCATCGGCTACGAAAAAGCGCGCATCGGAACCCGCCCACAATCGGTTTACGTCCTGAATGTCAAAAAGGCCACCGTCGACGGCCAGCCCATGATCAGCCAGTTCATCATCAACCCTTCGGTCGGACTGGCCCTTCCCGTGCGCAATGGGCCCGGCCCGGGCCTCGGTGAGCCGATCCTCTTCGCGCCCGGAGCCTTGTCGCATCTGTCGGATGGCCCGCACACGCTGAGCATCGAAGTGGGTGTCTACGTGCGCTCGCCGGTCCGCGCGCAGAGCACCGACTCGATGACACGCTGGACGACGACGCTCACGAGCCCGCTCGAACTGGTGGCGCCGGATGCGCCGACAGTGGAGCTGATCGCCGCCGACTCCGCCCTTCGCCGCAAGATTCAATCCTCGCTGGCGGTCCATGCGACTGGGACGGGGATCGCCGCTGCGGTTTTCCTGATCGGCGGCGCAGGGATGCAGATCAACGTCGACGCGATCAATCCGCCGATGGATCTGTCCTTCGATCTGATTCTGCGCGATGCATCCGGCCGGGAGTGGCCGGTGCTGCCGATCTACTTTCGCGCGCACGAACGCCGCAGCTGGCAGCAGTACGCGCGACCGAACGGGTTTGAGAGCGATTTTGTGGATGTGATCCTTCGCTCAAGCCCCCGCGCCGCCATGGCGACGGTGGATATGACGCGCATCTGGTCCGGCGAGGTGGTCTTCCCCCACCGACTGGTGGAGTGGCATCTCGGGACGACGCGTCCCGCGAAGTTCGAAGCCGGCATCGAGCCCACGACCAAG
>JADMIO011417996.1_pt1 | contig 36015 bp, 27 predicted proteins | sample 8958161 | NCBI WGS metagenome assembly JADMIO01 (sample SAMN16585339, study PRJNA669376) | soil metagenome | isolation source: Crop rotation soil | place: USA: Cullars Rotation, Alabama | collected 2011
GCGCAAAGAGTAGGCGCGGTCTTCGGCAATCTGCGCGAAGGCTTCGCGTAGTTCTCGGTCGGTGAAGGTCTTGCCTTCGGTGAACAGCTCTGCGAAATCTTCGAGGATGCGCTCGACCGTGGCCACGTCTTTCGGGTCGCCGTCAACCGTCAGGTCCTGACCGCGCGCGTTGATTCGCACGTCCAACAGTGATTCAAGGTACTTGATATTCTGGTCGTGTACGCCGAAGAGTGTCTCCAGACCTCTGGGCGGAAGTTCGATCTTCTTCAAAAGAGGCAAAAATCTCCTTGCTGGGGGTGAAAGTCGGAGGCCACGCAGGAAGCGGGCCGATGAGGGCTGGTAGAATTTCCTTGCATAATAACAATGCGTGGACGCTACTACAGCCCAAGTGCAGGTGTCAATGCGCTTGTGAAGATAAAAGCCGTGATTTTAAAGAGACAGCGCGCCTTGACACCGGTGTGCCCGATATCTATACTTTCCCCTTTGCGTTCGCAGTCAAAAAGATGGCTGTGGAAACTATCGTGAGCCAATCATTGAAAGCCAGATAAAGGTGACGGAGATTCAAGGTAATGCCAAATCATAAATCAGCAGAGAAGCGAGTGCGCCAGAACGAGAAACGGCGCGACATTAACCGCAGCAATCGTGGGAGACTGCGCACTTCCATCAGAAAGCTTCGCGCCGAATTGACGTCGGGCGACGCCAAGACTTTGCAGGAGCTCTTGCCCGCGACCATTTCGACCATCGACAAGGCCGTGCAGAAGGGCGTCCTTCATCGCAACGCGGCTGCGCGTTATAAATCGAGACTGACGGCGCGCGTCAATCAGGCCGGCGCAAAGTAAACAAAAGCTTTATCACAATTTCAAGAAGCGAGGCGAATCGGATGATTTCGATTCGCCTCGCTTTTTACATCGGGAAGCGAAAGGAGTTACTCCAGCAATGTCTCCCACCAAGGATTACTACCGGAGCGCCGATGAGATAGAAGCTGTGGTTCACGGATTTGAGTCCTGCGCTGTGCCACCATCTGATTTCGACCACCGGGCGCACCTGACGGTGGCCTTTTCTTACCTGCATCTTTCCGGGCAGACGGTTCAGGCGGCAGCAGAACAGATTCGTGCGGGGCTGTATCGCTACCTAGACCATCACGGTGTTGACCGTCAGAAATATCACGAGACGGTGACACTCTTCTGGATTAAGCTCGTGCGGAGTTTCCTTGATCGAACGGATACCACGCGTCCGGTCGCGGAGATAGCCAACGAGATGGTCGAAGCCTGTGGCAACTCGCAGTTGATCTTCGGTTATTACAGCAAAGAGGCTCTATCAACCGGGGAAGCGAGAGAGAAGTGGAGAGAGCCCGATTTGAAGCCCATAGATTTTTGAGCAGAGTGATGGATTGAAGCCAGATTCACGCGGCCAGTTCACAAATCAGGAGATCGAGTTGCAGCCGCGACCCCTTTGCGCCTCCTCCGCTCAATGAAGTTTTGATAGCCAGATCAGCGGCGGCAATTCGCTCAATGCTGCGCGCGAGTTGCCTGGCATCGCTGCGGCGCGCGGTGGCCAGAAATTCCTCACGATTACGACCAAAGATTCCAACCTGACGATAGACCTCGTTGTTAGGTGCGCCGCGCGACATCAACTCTTTGGCGAGCGCGAGGCGATGATAGTTGCTGGCGATCAAACCGATGAGCATTACAGGCTCTGAGCCGTCGTCGAGCAAGCGATGCAAGGTCTGCAAGGCGCGTTTGCGGTTGCGCGCGATAAGCTGATCAGTTAAATCAAAATTCGATAGTTCTCTTGACCGACCGACGAGCGTATCGACCATCTCCATTGTGATATGCCCAGAGCTGAGGGCGGCCGTCGCCAGCTTCTCCAGTTCATTAGAGAGCGTGCGAACGTCGCTCCCGACGAGCGCCACAATCTGGTGCAGGGTCCGCTCGTCCGTCTGCATTTTCAACTCTTTGAGACGCCTTTTCGCCCATTCGGCAAGCTCTGAATCTGAAAGCGGCGCGAATTCGACCGCGACGCACACCTCCAGCAACGTCTTCGTCAGCCTGCGCCGCTTATCTAAATCGTCCGCGATGAAGAGAACGATTGACGATTCTGCGGGGCGCGTGATGTAGCGGAGCAAGGCTTCCTCATCTGACTCTCGCAGCTTGCCGAAATCTCTGATCTGCACCACGCGGCGCGGCGACATCATGGGCAACTGCTCGGCCGCGGCGATGGCCTGCTGGACATCTGTGTTTGCAAGACTGAAGCTCGATTCATTGAACTCACGCAGGCCGGAATCTTTCAGGGACACGTCCTTAATTGTGCGCGCAGCCGCGTCGCGCAGGTAAGTCTCTTCTCCGAACAACAGGTAAAGCGGCATGATCTCGCCCTGTTTGAGCGCGCGGAACAGGTCTTGTCTCGTCAGCAGGCTCATTTCTCGTCGTTGACTCCAAAGCCATTGATGAGCGTCGAGACGAGGGATTCGGCGAAAGTGCGGGCGATGCGTTGCACGGCGGGGTCTTCCTCGTTGAAGAAAGAGCGCGGGTCATTGGCAAACTCAAACTCTCCGCGGAAGACGTAGTTCTGGTTGTCGTAGATAACGCGATTCTCGACCTGATCGCGGATGGTCACGGCGGCCACGATGGTGACTTCGAAGATGCGCGCACGTCCGCGCTCGTCCAGGAGCACGCCCGAAAAGTTGAAGCTCTTGACGACGCCATCCACCACGGCGTCCGCGCCCTCGCGCTCGCTCTGCACACGAATGCCGCGCCCGCGCCGAATGATCTCGTTGATGACCGATTCGGTAAAACGATGCTCTATCTTGTAGCGCAAAGCCTGATTCTGGAAGGCCGGAACAGCGATGGTGCGGATGCGCGTCGGCAGTTGATTCTTCTTAATGGGCTTGTAGCATTCGCCGAAGCCGGACACGAAGACGAGCAAGGTAAGAAGTGCGCCAGCGCGCCAAACTCTGTGGACGAACGACATCTTTTTCTCCGCTCAGGAAATCCTGAAGTAAGTATCCAGAAGGGACGGCAGATGATATGAATCAATCGCAGGGCATGTCAAACCGCTTGCCTTCAGCGCGCCGCACTCTTAATCGCATCTGCCACGCGCACGGTCTCAACCGCAGCTTTGACATCATGCACGCGAACGATATGCGCGCCGCGAAGCACGGCAGCCGTCACTGTCGCCATCGTTCCATGAAGGCGCTCGCGAGCGGGCGCACCGTCCAGCAAGCGCCCGATGAAGGATTTTCGCGACGTGCCGATGAGGATGGGGAATTCCGCGAATGCCTTGATGAAGTGATCCAGCTTGGCAATCAACTCAAGGTTCTGCGCCTGACTCTTGCTAAAACCGATGCCCGGATCAAGCGCGATGCATTCCGGCTTCACGCCTCTTCGCTCTGCCTCATCAAGGCTGGCGCGAAAGCCCGTTTCAACTTCCGTCATAATGTCCGCGACGGGCTCAAGCCTGTGCATCATCGAGGCATCACCGCGCGAGTGCATCAGGACGAGTCCGGCCCTGAAGCGCGCCGCTTCATCCGCCACTAATGGATCAAATCGCAAGCCGGAAATGTCGTTGACAATCTCCGCTCCGGCATCTAGTGCGGCGCGAGCCACCCTCGCCTTCGTTGTGTCAATTGAGATAGGGACTGCAAAATCCTGCGCCAGCTTCTCTATGAGAGGCGAGACCCGCCTTATCTCTTCTTCTATGGAAACGGTTTGCGCGCCGGGCCTTGTTGATTCGCCGCCGATGTCTATGATGTCCGCGCCCTCCTCGATCATCTCCGCGGCGCGCTCAAGTGCGCGCTCAGTTGATAAGAACTGCCCGCCATCACTGAAGCTATCGGGCGTGACGTTGAGCACTCCCATGACCAGCGTCCGCCCACCGAAATCGAGCGAGCGGCGAGCAATTTTCCACTGTCTCATCATGCAAAATTCAAAATTAAAAATGCAAAATGGAGGGGTGAGAAACTAGCTCTCGCCCCTCCATTTTGCATTTTTAATTTTGCACTTGTAATTCCGCTACGCCGTGGCCGGATTGCTGCCCGTGATCGGCGGCAGGATCGGCTTCAAGGGCTTGGCCGTCGGCTCCTTGAGCTGCGGCTTCTCGTTATCATTGGTCGTCGGTGGCTGATCGTCGTCGAGCGGAAGGCCAGCGACGATGCGACGAATCTGAACGCCGTCCAGGGATTCACGCTCCAGCAAGGTCTCGGAGAGCCGCACCATCGTATCGCGGTTCTCTTCGATGATTCGCTTGGCGCGCTCGTACTGCTCCGAGACGATCTTCTTCACTTCTTGATCTATCTTGATCGCAGTGTCTTCAGAGAAATCGCGGTGCTGCGCTATCTCACGACCCAGGAAGATTTGCTCTTCCTTCTTGCCGAAGGTTAATGGCCCAAGCTCGCTCATCCCGTATTCGCAGACCATGGCGCGCGCCAATTCCGTCGCCCGTTCGATATCGTTCGAGGCTCCGGTCGTGATGCTGCCGAGGAAAAACTCTTCGGCGATGCGCCCTCCCATCAAAATCGCGATTTGGCCTACCAAATACTCTTTAGAGTAATTATGGCGGTCGCCTTCGGGCAACTGTTGGGTCACGCCGAGAGCCATGCCGCGCGGGATGATTGTCACCTTGTGCACGGGATCGGCGTTCGGAACTTTCAGGCCGACCAGCGTATGCCCTGCTTCGTGATACGCGGTGATGCGCTTCTCCTCGTTCGAGATGACCATTGACTTGCGCTCCGCGCCCATCAGGACCTTGTCCTTGGCCAGCTCGAAATCCGGCATTGCGACCAGCTTCTTGTTGTAGCGCGCAGCGTTCAAGGCGGCCTCGTTCACCAGGTTCGCCAGGTCTGCGCCCGTAAAGCCGGGAGTACCGCGAGCGATGACGCTGATGTCAACGTCTTCGCCCAGAGGAATCTTGCGCGTGTGAACTTTCAAGATGCCTTCGCGCCCGCGAACGTCAGGACGAGAGACCACGACGCGACGGTCGAAGCGTCCCGGTCGAAGCAGCGCAGGATCGAGCACGTCCGGCCGATTCGTCGAAGCGATCAGAATCACGCCGTCATTCGACTCGAAGCCGTCCATCTCGACGAGCAATTGATTCAAGGTCTGCTCGCGCTCATCGTGTCCGCCGCCGAGCCCTGCGCCCCTGTGCCGACCGACAGCATCAATCTCGTCTATGAAGATGATGCAGGGCGCGTTCTTCTTGCCCTGCTCGAAGAGGTCGCGCACGCGCGATGCGCCGACGCCGACGAACATTTCGACGAAGTCAGAGCCCGAGATGGAGAAGAAAGGCACGTTGGCCTCGCCGGCAATGGCGCGAGCCAGCAGCGTCTTGCCCGTTCCCGGCGGCCCCATCATCAAGACGCCTTTCGGAATGCGTCCACCCAGTTTCTGAAATTTCTGTGGCTCTTTGAGGAATTCAATAATCTCCTGCAACTCCTCTTTAGCCTCTTCGACGCCCGCCACGTCTTTGAACGTGACGCGCTTCTGCTGGTTGTTGAGAAGCTTGGCGCGGGATTTGCCGAAGGAGAGAGCCTTGTTGCCGCCCGACTGCATCTGCCGCAGCATGAAAATCCAGATGCCGATGATGAAGAGAATCGGGGCCCAGCTTAAGAGCACGCCCCAGAGCATGCTGTTGCCGACCGGCTCCTCATCAACCTTATCAACTTTCTTGTTGCCGTTGGCGTCGAGCGCCGTGGCCAGCTTCATCAGCTCGGCCCTGCGAAACTCGTTGGAGAGCGGAACGACAAACTCATTCCCGCTCTTGTCCGTGACAGCGATTTCCTGCTGCTTAAAGAGAGCCTGCTTCAGCTCACCGTTCTGGACTTTCGCTTCAAAAGCGGTCTGGTCAATCTTGCTCGCGGCCTTGCCCTGCGGGTTCGCAAAGAACTTGTAGAGCAGGAGCGCCCCAACCACTATGAACATCCAGAAGATTATTTGTCTTGCCGTAGAACTCAAAATGTTTTCCTCAGCCTCCGATGCCGATAATAACATTCGGCACCATCTTTTGTCGCTCCCGCCACTTAATTTAATTCGCCCGCACGCGCGTCGAGCGGAAGCCAAACTGTTTCATGCGGCGCGCTTTTGTCACTCTTTAAGATGCCCAACCCTGCATTGGCGTTGCGCTTTCTTTGCCCTCTCTCCTGCCCCTTTATCGAAATCCTTAACCTTTCTTCACGAAACCGCGTCCTGGTGCGCAAATGTCGCCAAAAAGGGCAGACCTCGCCAGCGATCCTGAAAGCCCAGGCCATAACCGAAGACGTAAGACTCGTGCGTCTCGAAAGCGCGCCAGTCCGGCTCCAGCTCGACGCGCCGGCGGTCGGGTTTATCAACCAGCACACAGAGGCGCACGTTGGCCGCCCCGCGCGCTCCCAACTGCTTGATGAGATATTCCTGTGTGACGCCGGTATCGAGGACGCCTTCGACCAGCAAAATGTCGCGGCGCGAAAGATCAACCTGTGTGCTGAAAGAGATGTCCTGCACGCCGGCGAGGGATTGGTGGTCGTAGCGCAGAAAGGCTGTGCGAGCTGGAACGTTAATGGCGCGCAGCAGGTCTGCCAGAAAGATGAAGCTGTCGTCGAGAACGCCTAAGACCGTAAAGTCTTGCCCTTCGTAAGCCTGACCTATTTCCCGTGCAAGCTCTTTAATTCTTTCGGCGATTTCAGCCGCGCCGTAAACCTCTACGATTTCATCTGCCATCGGGTGCTCGCGCTTTCAACGAAAAATGCCGACAAAATGGAAAACCGCCGGGCGCACAAAGCGTGGGCGGCAAGTCAAGAGTAATTGTAGGAGAGCAGCCGACACTTTTTCAACCTATTTGATGTAAAAGCGCAGGCGTCCCCCTTTTCGCTCAACAAAACCACTGCCCGGCAACTCCGCCACGCGCCCGCCGCGCTCGCCCTCAATCAACTTTTCCACGCCCGACAAGTGAACCAACTCCAAACGCCGTAAATCTCCACGCGCGCCCGCTAGCCAGAGACGCAAGGCCCGCCTGCGAAGCGCCCGAGGCGCGCTCGCCATCACATTTACGTCTAGCGAGGGAAAGCCGGATGCGCTCCTTTCGTTCTCTGCTTTCCTTTCTTCGCTTGCCACCTTCAATAACTCTTCGGCAGCGGCGTTCAGAAATAGAGAGTCCGCCCGCAGCAGTTCCGCAGCGCGCGCGAGCGACTCAACGACTTTCGGGTTGAAACTCTCTAGCAGCGGCAGAAGCTCGCGCCGCACGCGCACGCGAGCGAATCTCTCATCCTCATTCATCGCATCAACCCTGAACTCAAACTTGCGCTCGCGGCAATACTCTACAGTCAACGCCCGCCGCGCCCAACTGAGAAGCGGCCTCGCCAGTAAAATATCGGAGCCTGCGGCGAGCGCCCGGACAGCTTCCATCCCGCTCAAGCCTTCCGCGCCGCTCCCGCGCAACAAGCGCATCAGCACGGTCTCCGCCTGATCGTCCATCGTGTGCCCGGTTAGAATCAGGCGCGCTTCACATCTCTCCGCCACATCCTTGAGAAAATCGTAGCGGGCGCGGCGCGCGGCCTGCTCCAAATTATCTTGCGCTCCCGAGGCGCGTTCCTTCAAAGCAGCGCGTCCAAGCTCAAACTTAAAGCCCAACTCTTCAGCCAAAGCTTCGACCCAGCGCGCATCCCCTGCACTCTCCGCCCCGCGCAAGCCGTGATTCAGATGTGCCACCGTTAATTTCAAGCTGAGTCGCTCTGTCTTCAACAACTCATCAAGCGCGAGCAGAAGCGCGACGGAGTCTGCCCCGCCGGAGACGGCGATTATGACGGCTTCGCCTGTCGCGGGCAGGCGAAGCTTTTTCCATTCTGGAAGCAGGCGCGACGCAAAGAGACTCGCCCGCTCTTTCTTCAGGGTGTTCATCAAAGAGGATTGTTAAGCGCTGCGTGAGTTGCAGTCAACTGGAATGTTTATGTGGCCTGGGGGGTGCCTAGCTGTCATCAGGCGACGATCATCGTGCCCGTGCCTTCGTTGGTGAAGACTTCGGCCAGCAGCGCGTTGCGCGAGGTGCCGTTGATGATGTGCGCGCTTTTCACTCCGCGCCGTAGCAGATTAATGATGCTCTGAAGTTTAGGAATCATGCCGCCCGTCGCAGAGCCATCGCGGATCAAGCTTTCCGCCTCGTCTGCGGTCAGGCGCGAGAGTTTCGTCTCAGGCTCATGTGCGCGCAGACGGATGCCGTCAACGTCCGAGAGCAGAATCAACTTCTCTGCCTCCAGCCGCACGGCTATCTCGGAGGCAATCGTGTCGGCGTTGATATTGAAGACCATGCCTTCGGCGTCAGCGCCGAGCGAGGAGACGACCGGCAGGTAGCCTTGATCGAGCAGCACGCAGAGCAGGCGCGCGTTAATCTCCACGACATCGCCGACGTGCCCGAAATCAACATGCTCGCGCTCGCCCGTCTCGCGGTTCAGAATCTCTTTCGGCGGGCGGCGCTCCGCCTGAACGATGTTGCCGTCAACGCCCGACAATCCTACTGCTTCAGTTCCTCTTTGCCTGAGCGCGGCCAGAATGTCCGTATTGATTTTCCCCGCGAAGATCATCTTCGCCATCTCAAGCGTCGCGTCGTCCGTCACGCGCCGCCCGTTGATGATCGTTTGCTCCACACCCATCTGCGAGGCCAGATCGGATAACTGTTTGCCGCCGCCGTGAACGACGCAGACGCGGATGCCGACTTGATGAATGAGGGCCAACTCTTCCGCAAGCGATGCGAGATTTGCGGCGTCCTCGGTCGCCTTGCCCGACAGCTTGACGACGAACGTCTTGCCTTTGAAGCGTTGGATGTAAGGCAGAGCCTCGCGCAAAAGATCAAGGCGAAGCTGGTTCCCGACCCCGATGCGCGCCTCGGTCATCAAGCAGCACCTCCGAGAAGATGCGCCATCACCGCTTTCTGCGCGTGAAGCCGATTCTCCGCTTCGTCAATCACAACTGAGGAAGGCGAATCAATCACTGCGTCCGTCACAATCACGTTGCGCCGCACGGGCAGGCAATGCATGAAGATCGCTTCATCTGTTCGCCGCATCTTCGCCTCGTCAACAATCCAGTCCGGCCGGTACCTGGCGCGCTCCGCCAAATCCCTTTCGGGCGCACCGTAAAATCTCTGGCTTCCCCAACTCTTCGCGTACACGACCTCCGCGCCATCGAACGCTTCCTGCACATCGTTGGTTAAACGGAGGCTCCCGCCAGCACGCTCCGCATGACTTTCAATGTCGCGCATCAACTCCTCGTCAAGCTCAAATCCACGCGGGTGCGCGATGGTCAAATCATGCCCCATCTGCGCCGAGGCCAGCGCGAAACTATTAGGCACCGCCATCGGCAGGGCCTTCGGATGCCAGGCCCAGGTGAGCAGGACGCGCTTCTTTCCCCTTCCTAACTTCTCGCGGACAGTCATCATGTCGGCCAGAGCCTGACAGGGATGATGCATAGCGGATTCGAGATTAATGACGGGCACGTCTGAATGCTTCGCAAACGCATTCAGGACAGGATCGCGCCGCTCCTCTACCCAATCCTTAAGAGCCGCGAAAGTCCTGACGCCTAAACCCACACAGTAACGTCCGAGCACGCGCACAAACTCCGCGACATGCTCCGTCTTGTCTCCATCCATCACCGCGCCGTCTCTGTGCTCAAGCGTCCAACTGGTCCCGCCCGGCTCAAGCACGACCGCGTTCCCGCCAAGCTCGAAGACTCCCACCTGCATCGAAGCGCGCGTCCGTAAACTCGGATTAAAGAAGACGAGCGCAAGGGAGCGCCCAGCGAGAGGTTTCGAACGGTCATCGCCGCGCTTGAATCTGAGCGCCGACTCGATCAAGCCCTCAAGCTCTTCGCGCGACCAGTCTCCTGTGGTTAAGAAGTTTTTCGGCATAGATTGGATATTTACCACAGAGGTATATTTGGAAAAACTTTCCAGGCATTCTCTGTGCCCTCTGTGGTTCAAACAACCTCTCTTAAAGCCCCCACGAATAAATCAATCTCTTCATTCTTCAAACAGAGAGGCGGCAAGAGTCTCAACACGTTGGCGTCGCTCGACGTGCCTGTGATGATGTGTCGCTCAAGCAGTGCTTGATGAACGGGCGCTGCCTTTTCTTTGAACTCAAGGCCGAGCAGGAAACCAAGGCCGCGCACGCGCAGGACCTGCGGTATCTCTGCCAGACGCTCGCGCAGGTGACTCTCAACCGCTTTCACATTCGCGAGCATCCTGTCCTCTTCAATCGCTTCGAGCGTCGCGTTGACCGCCGCCATCGCCAGCATCCCGCCACCGAAGGTCGTTCCCAGATCGTTCTCTTTGATATGTGCGGCGATGCCTTCATTCACCAAACACGCGCCGACCGGGACGCCGCTGCCGAGAGCTTTCGCCAGCGTGATAATGTCTGGCACGACCTTGCCTCCCCCCTCGCTCCCCGCGAAGAACCATTCGCCCGTCCGCCCGACGCCCGTTTGCACTTCGTCGTAGATGAGGATGATTCCACGCTCATCGCAAAGCTCGCGCAAGGCCCTGTAAAACTCTGCGTCGGCCATCGCCACGCCGGCCATTGATTGAATCGGCTCAAGCATGATGGCGGCGATTGTCTCGTCTGCAATCTCTCTGACCGATTCAATATCGCCGAACTCTGCGAAGAGGTGGCCGGGCACGTTCGGCTTTCCGATCTCACGATATTTGCCCAGAGCGGTCGCGCTGATCGCGTCCGCCGTGCGCCCGTGAAAGCTGCCGGAGAACGTGATGATCTTCTCTCTACGGGTCGCCATGCGCGCCATCCGCATGGCGTTCTCGTTGGCCTCCGTCCCTGAGTTGCAGAAGAAAGCTTTGCTAATGGGAGACGGCGCAATCGAAACCAGACGTTCTGAAGCGCGGGCGCGCACGCTGGAGTAGACCAGATTCGAGTAGAAGAGCAGTTGCTCGGCCTGCTTCCTGATAGCCGCGACGACGTGCGGGTGACAATGACCGGTCCCGGCAACAGCGTGTCCGCCGTAAAGGTCCAAGTAACGCTCGCCGCCGCTTGCGTAGAGCCACACGCCCAGCCCTCGCTCCGCCGCCACAGGCATCTTCTTGTAGGTTGCTAATTGGAAACGGTCTTCGCTCGCCTTGACCGTCTCAAAAGTTGAAACTGATTCTGCTTTCATCCTGCCCTCACTCCATTGGGTACGCTCGATTCCGCAACGGCCAGCACAGGCTTGATTCCGTCTGCGTATCCGATGTCGAACAACATGCCCTCGGAGATTTCGCCGGCCATCTTCTTCGGCTCAAGATTGACAACAAAAAGCGCCTGTCGCCCCTCTATCTCTTTTGGATTCTCACGTTCCTGTCTGAGGCCGGCGAGAATAGTTCTTTGATGATCGCCGAAGTTCACCGTGAGCTTGACGAGTTTGTTGGAGCCGCGCACGTCTTCGACCAGTTCGATGGTGCCGACGCGCACGTCAATCCTGTCCAGCACCTCGAACGTGATGTTGGGCTTCAGGGGCGCGACCTTGAAATCTTCACCTTGCATCATGGATTGCTGCCGGTCAAAATCAATCCCACATTCTCGTCCAGGCCAGCCATCAAGTTCATGTTCTGAATGGCCTGACCCGCAGCGCCTTTCACCAGATTATCGATCGCGGAGAAAATGGCTAGTTGACGCCCTCGCGCGGCGATTCCGATGTCGCAAAAATTGGTCGTCTTGACCCAGTTGATGTCTGGCGAGTCTTTGACCAGACGCACGAAGAAAGAGTCTTTATAGAAGTCCGAGAAGACGGCGCGCACTTCATCCGCCGTCATCTCATCCCTTGTCTCAACATAGATCGAAGCGAAAATGCCGCGCGCCACCGGAAGCGAGTGCGTCATAAAGACCAGTTCGCTCGTCCAGTCGCCGACGGCTCGCAACTCCTGCTCGATCTCCGGCACATGCTGGTGCGTGAAAGGCTTGTATGCGTAGAAAGAGTTCATGCGCTGCGGGTGATGCGTGTTGGCGGCAGGCTTCGCGCCTGAACCCGAAGAGCCTGTCTTGGCGTCAACGATGACGCGCCCGCTGATGAGCTTATGGGCGACGAGAGGCGCCAGGCCCAAAAGCGTCGCCGTGGCAAAGCAGCCTGGATTACTGATGCGTGTGGCTTTCCTGATCGCCTCGCGGTTCGTCTCGGTCAAGCCATAAATAAAGTCCGTTTGAGCATCCATGGCCGTGTGCTCGCGCTTGTAATATTTTTCAAACACTTCACGGTCAGCGAGGCGGAAGTCGCCCGAGAGGTCAATCACCTTCACGACTCGCGGCAGGCGCGGCACAAGATCAATGGCCTGCCCATGCGGGAGCGAAAGGAAGACGAAATCCAAATCCTTTAAGCTCTCTAAATCTTCCGGCACTGTCGTGAAGCGCAGATCGGTCAGCCCGAACAGATTCTTATGCACTTCGCCCACGGCCTTGCCCGCATGCTCGTTTGCCGTAACCAGCACGATCTCTGCCTGCGGGTGCATGAGCAGCAGGCGCAAAAGCTCCGCGCCGCCGTAGCCAGAACCGCCGAAAATGCCTACTTTTAGTTTCATGTTTCAAGTTCCATGTTCCAAGTTACAAATGTTGCAGTTCCTGCTTGGAACTTGGAACATGGAACTTGGAACTATCACTCAACTTTTCCTGCACGATCTTAAACAGTCTCGCGCCATCCCTACGCGCATTGCCGGCCGGGACGCTGAACTCGCGCTCGATGTACTCTTCGCCCATCTTTGAATCCGTGACAGAGCCTGCGATCACGTCAACCTGGATGCCACGCCTGCGAAAGAGTTCGATGCCGCCCCACGCGCCCACGTAATCCGAGGCGCAGAAGATGATGGCCGCCGTCGCCTCGCGCAACTCCGTGTCCTCAAAAACAGAATCAACCGAATAACCGCCCAGGATTCCATCGCCGAGCTCAATCACGATCATATCGGGCGCGCACTCGTTCAAGCGCGCAATGATCGCTTTCGCCACGGGAGCCAGATCGCCCGCGCCGACAGTCGAAGGCAAACCGCAATCGAGAAAGCTGGCGGTGGCGATTGCGCCATGATCGGCCATGTTGAGCGTGTCGCGCAAACACGCCACGCCGGACAGTTTCGCGGCGGCTATTTTTAGCCCTGTGCGCGTCGCCTGCTTAATCAATTCCGTCGCCGCATAGGTCTTGCCGCTGTTCATGCAGGTGCCGGCGACCAGGACCAGCGGCGCAGTCTTCTCCAATCTCTCGCGCGGCGGCAGAGCGACATCGGCTATGTTCAGCACGCGCCCGTTCTCGTCAGAGGCCAGACCGAGAACCTCCACTTTGATGGCGTCGCTCAGGCTTGAGTGATGCCCGGTGCAATAGCCTATGACGCCGCCCATATTCAGGAGATGCAGATGATCGCCCGCCGCGATGGTCTCCGGCACATCTCCGACAAAACCTTTGAGCGCGCGTCTGCGCCCCAGCACGCCAATCAACAGATCGCCCGGATTGATCTTTGCCATGCGCCCGGTGGGCAGTTCCAACTGATTGTAGGTGGCGCTATCGGTCAACGCACGCACCACGACGACATCGCCTGCTCGCGGCGACTCGCTACTCTCGACGACCGCTACAGTTTTCGGCAGGTTCAGCGGCGACGCTGCGGAGCCGATCTTATCCGCCTCAATGACCATCAGCTTTGTCGCAGAATTGGTGTCCGAGTTTTTTGTCATCAACATCGAAGGCGCTCCCCTCTTTCTCTGGATTACTTGCTTAATCCGCCCAGCCGCAATCGCAAGGCGTTGAGTTTGATGAAGCCTTCGGCGTCACGCTGGTTGTAAATGTCTTCGGCCTCGAAAGTCGCCAGCCGCTCGTTGTAGAGCGAGCGCGCGGCGCGACGACCCACAACCGTCGCCAGCCCGCGATAGAGTTTCAAGCGAACATCGCCCGTCACATTCACCTGCGTCTCATCAATCATCTTTCGCATCAATTCAAATTCGGGCGCGAACCAGAATCCGTAATAGACGCTCTCCGCGAACTTGACGCCCAGCGAGTCGCGCAGGTGCATCACTTCGCGGTCGAGCGTGATTGATTCGAGCGCCCGATGCGCCGCCTGCAGGATGGTCACGCCCGGCGTCTCATAGACGCCGCGCGACTTCATGCCGACGAAACGGTTCTCGACCAAGTCAACGCGCCCAATGCCATGCTCGCCTCCGAGCTGGTTCAGGGTTTCGAGCAGCGCCACCGCATCCAAACTCTGGCCATTGACCGAAACAGGCTCGCCTTTTTCAAAGCCTATCTCGACATAAGCGGTATCGCTCAGCGCCTCTTCCGGCGCTTTCGTCAGGCGAAAGATGTCTGCGGGCGGCTCCCGCCAAGGGTCTTCCAGAATCCCGCCTTCGTAAGAGATATGCATCAGGTTGCGGTCGGTCGAATATGGCTTCTCTGCCGTGGCGGTGACAGGGATATTGTGCTCTTTCGCATAGGCGATTAAATCGGAGCGCCCCTTGAACTCCCACTCGCGCCACGGAGCCACGACTTTGATGTCCGGCTCAAGCGCGTAGTAAGTCAACTCAAAACGGACCTGATCGTTGCCCTTGCCCGTCGCGCCGTGGGCCACGGCGTCCGCGCCTTCACGGCGTGCAATCTCGATCTGCCGCTTGGCAATCACGGGACGAGCGAGAGAGGTGCCGAGGAGATAAACGCCCTCGTAAACGGCGTTCGCCTTGACGGCTGTCCAGACGAAATCGCGCACAAACTCTTCGCGCAAATCTTCGACATAGAGTTTCGACGCGCCCGTCTCCATGGCTTTCGCCTCGAGTCCGTCCAACTCGTCTCCCTGCCCCACATCGGCGCAATAGCAGACGACTTCACAGTTGTAGCGTTCCTTGATCCAGCGCAGCATCACGCTCGTGTCAAGTCCGCCGGAATATGCCAGTACGATTTTGTTAATCTTCTTTTCAGTCATAATCAGTGGTCAGTAGTGAGTGGTCAATGGTCCGTTGTTTGTTCTTATCAACTGGCAACGGGCAACTGACCACTGACAGCTTTATCCAAACAGTTCCCAAATCTTCCTGATCGCCGGGCGTTGCAACTTGTGCTCGGTGACGGCGATGAAGATCGTGTCTTCGCCCGCCAGCGTGCCCGCGATTTCGGTAATCAATGCGCGGTCAATTTCAACGGCGACGGCAGACGCCATGCCGGGTTCACATTTTGCTACAACCAGCACGTCACCCGCCGCGTCCAGACTCAGCAGCCCGCGAGAGCGCGCGCCTGTAGAGTTTCGCGGCAGCGTGTAATGCCCATTGTGCTTGACCACGCCGAGCTCAACCAGATCACGCGAGATGCTCGATTGCGTCGCGCCGACGCCTGCGCGCTCCAGGTGCGCCGTTAATTCCTCCTGCGTCCCGATTCGCTTCACGCGAATCAGGTTCAAAATTTTCTGTTGTCGCGTCTCTTTCAGCATACTCCTCTTATGCAGCCTAGTTGCATAATCATTGCATAGATGCATAAAATAGCAGTCAGGATGCACCTTAGTCAAATAACTTTGCGGGCTCAGACCAGAGCGTGCTTAGAATCCAGGGTGCGAAGAATTAGACGGAGGGTCGAATGGCAGAGTCGAAAAATTTATGGGGTGGACGGTTTACGGGCCGGGCCGACGAGCGGTTTGTCGAGTTCAACCGCTCGTTCGGATTTGATCGCAGATTATTTGAAGCTGATATCACAGCAAGTCTCGCGCATTGTGAAGGGTTGCGCGGTGCGGGGCTCCTGGTGGAGGCGGAAGCGGCCCAGATCAGGAACGGTCTGCGGACGATTCTCAAGCGCGCTCAGGCTGATGCAAGATACTTCAACGAGTTTCAGTCCGAAGATGTCCACTCGTTTGTCGAATCCCGTCTGGTTCAGCTCATCGGCGACACAGGCCGCAAACTGCACACGGGCCGGAGCCGCAACGATCAGGTGGCCACAGACCTGCGGCTCTGGCTGCGCGCTGAGGTTGATCGCATCCTTGAAAGTTTGCGCGGTGCCCAAACGGCTTTGCTCGATCTGGCTGAAGAATACCGGGACGCAGTGCTTCCCGGCTACACTCACCTGCAACGAGCACAGCCGGTGCTCTGGGCGCACTGGTGTCTCGCTTATTTCGAGATGCTGTCACGCGACACGGAGCGTCTTATGGAGGTCAGGCGGCGCGTCAACGTGATGCCGCTTGGCTCCGCCGCCCTCGCGGGCACGGCTTACCCGATTGACCGTGAGGCGGTGGCGCGCGAGCTTGGCTTTGAAAGCGTCTCTCGCAACAGTCTGGATGCTGTCAGCGACCGTGATTTTTGCGTCGAGTTCGCGGGCGCTGGCTCCATTATCATGTTGCACCTTTCGCGCCTTAGTGAAGACATCATCATCTACTCGACGGCAGAGTTTGGCTTTCTGGAATTGAGCGACGCGGTGGCCACCGGCTCGTCCATCATGCCGCAGAAGAAGAACCCGGATTCAATGGAGCTGGTGCGCGGCAAATCCGGTCGCGTCTTCGGACACCTTTCGGGGCTGCTGGCGACCTTGAAGGGACTGCCGCTCGCATATAACAAAGACATGCAGGAAGATAAGGAAGCTCTCTTCGACACCGTGGACACGGTGCGTGAGTCGCTCGAAGTGACGGCGACCGTGTTGCGCAATGTGCGCGTGCGCGAAGAGGCGGCGCGTGCGGCAACCACCAGCGGCTACATGAACGCCACCGAGTTGGCGGATTATCTGGCGCGCAAAGGGATGTCGTTTCGTGAAGCTCACGACGTCGTCGGTCGTCTGGTCCTGCGCGCCATCGAGCAGCAGGTTGAGCTTCAGGACTTACAACTCGACGAGATGCAGACCTTTTCGCCGCTCATCGAAGATGACGTTTACGAAGCTCTCTCGCTCGAGCAAACGCTGGCGACGAAATCACAGACGGGTGGCACTGCGCCCGAGCGCGTCGCCGAGGCACTCAGTGCTGCGCGCGCTGCGCTGTCAGACTTGAAATAAGGTGCTCAAGGGAGACGGTCCTTACTCGCCAAGGTAAGCTTCCTTGATGCGCGGGTCTGCGGCGAGTTCTTTCGATGGCCCTTCCATCACGATCTTGCCTGTTTCCATCACGTAGGCGCGATCAGAATGGAGCAGGGCGGCGTGTGCATTCTGCTCTACGAGGAGGATAGTTGTGCCTTTGCTGCGAATCTCTTCGATGGCTTCAAAGATGGTGTGGACGACGAGCGGCGCAAGCCCCAAAGATGGCTCATCCAGCAGCAGCAGGCGCGGGCGCGACATCAAGGCGCGGCTCATCGCCAGCATCTGCTGCTCGCCGCCGGAGAGCGTTCCGGCTTTCTGCGATTCACGCTCTTTGAGGCGCGGGAACATCTTGAAGGCGCGCTCGATGTCTTCCATGATCTCCGCCTTGTTCTTCTTCAGATATGCGCCCATCTGCAAATTCTCGCGCACCGAAAGGTTGGCAAAGACGCCGCGACCTTCGGGTGACATACTGATGCCGCGCGCGACCAGTTTGTGCGTGGGCGCGCCGTGAATCTCTTCGCCCTCGAACAGGATGCGCCCCTCTTTCGGCTCGAGCAGTCCGGTGATGGTGCGCAGCGTCGTGGTTTTCCCAGCGCCATTGGCGCCGATGAGCGTCACGACCTCGCCCTTCTCCACCCGCATGGAAATGCCGGTCAGCGCCTCAATCGCCCCGTAATTGACTGAGATGTTTTCTATTGTCAGCATAAAACTGTCGGTAGTCAGTAGTCAGTAGTCCATTGTTCGCCTTTTCCAGTTGATCGTTTCTGACGACGGACAACTGACTACTGACTGCCGCCAATTAGTCTCCTAAATAAGCTTCGATCACCTTCGGATTGTTTCTGATCTCTTCGGGCAGGCCCAAGGCGATGGACTTGCCGTAGTCAACGACCTGGATGCGCTCGCAGATGCCCATGACGACCTTCATGTTGTGCTCGACGAGCAGAATGGTCAATCCGAAGCGGTCACGAATCTGGCGAATCAGTTCAATCAAGTCTTCCTGCTCCGAAGGATTCATCCCGGCGGCGGGCTCGTCCAAAAGGAGCAGCTTCGGGCGCGTCGCTAAAGCGCGTACAATCTCCAGCCTGCGCTGATTGCCGTAAGGCAAACTCGTCCCGCCCTCGTTCTGGAAACGCTCCAATCCGAAGATGCCTAGAAGCTCAAGACAGAAATCCCTCTGCTCGCGCTCGTCGCGCCAGAAGCGAGGCGAGCGAAAGATCGCATCCGCGAGCGATTGGCGCGCGTGAATATGGCAGGCTGTCAAAACATTTTCGAGAACGGTCATGCCGGGAAAGAGGCGTATGTTCTGGAACGTGCGCGAAACACCGCGACGCGCGATCTGGTGCGGGCGCAATCCATCAATGCGCTTACCCTGAAAATAGATTTCGCCTTCGGTCGGCTCATAGACTCCGGTCAATAGATTAAAGATCGTCGTCTTGCCCGCACCGTTTGGCCCAATCAGGCCATAGATTTCCCCCTGACTGACCTGCATGTTCAGAGAGTTGACGGCGACCAGTCCACCGAAGCGAATGGTGCAATTATCCGTGTGCAGGCATGCCCCGCTCGCGTCCACCCGGGCCTGAGAACGCGCCGTGCGGGCGGCTTCCGTGATGATTGATTCCTCTTGGGTGGCGCTGACGGCGTTTGGCTCAGGCGCTTCGCTCATCTGTTCTCTACCTCTTTCGCGGTGTCTGCGGTCGGAGCGTCGCGCTCGGCTATGGCGACGCCTCTGCTTGCCCCCACGGCTTCATCACCTTCGGGGCGGCGCTGCGCCCGCTTGAGCCAGTTGAATCCGAACTCACGACCGCCGAGCACGCCCTGCGGTCTCGTCAACATCATCCCGATCAAGAGCGCCGAATAGATGACCAACCGGTAATTGGCGATATCGCCGATTACTTTTTGGAGTTGAAGATCAAGAGAAAGGAGATTGATTAAGACAAGGCGCGCGATGGCAAAGAGCACCAGATAAGCCACAAAGACAAAGGCATAGTACCCAACCCCCGAACGCGCGAATTGAGGTAATCGCTCGCGTCCCACTCTACGCAAAACCAAGGCGATGATGGGTATGAGCGCCAGCAGTAGAACAATCTCGTAAGGATATGTTCGAAGAAATTCCGGCAGAATCGTGATCACGACTGCGCCGAGCACGGAACCCGTGATCGAACCCATGCCGCCGAGCACGATCATGATGATGATCTCAAACGAGCGCACGAAGGTGAAATCGTTCGGGTGCGGTAGACGCCAGTGGCCGTAGAGCGCCCCGGCAATGCCGGCAAACGCCGCGCTGATGACAAACGCCGTCACTTTGTAGCGCGTGGTGTTGACGCCCATCGCCTGCGCCGCCAGTTCATCCTCTCGAATCGAGACGAGCGCGCGGCGTGTGTCCGAGTTGACGATGTTGTAGATGACGACGATGGTGATAACGGCGAAGACGCCTATCCAGAGAAAGTTTGTGTAAGCGGGAATCGTCAGCCGCCCGAAGGTCTCATCGGCACAGGTCACGCCCGTCGCCGGGTCAACGCAGCCGCGAAAGCCGGTCGCCGCCCCGACCTTGTTGGTATTGACGATAATGATGCGAATGATCTCGGCGAAGCCGAGCGTGGCGATGGCCAGATAGTCGCCGCGCAGGCGCAAAGAGGGGATGCCGACGATGAGTCCGGCGATGGCTGCCGCAATCGCGCCCGCGATGATGACGAGAATGAAGATCAGCACCGGGGCCACGCCTGCTCCGACCACGCCCACCAGCTTTTGCTCCAACCACTGCGAGTGATAGACGGTCAGGTAAGTGGACGAGTAGGCGCCCACCGCCATGAAGCCGATGTGGCCGATGGAGAACTGCCCGGTGAACCCGTTGATGAGATTGAGCGAGACGGCGAGGATGATGTTGATGCCCGCCATCTTCCACAGGTCAACTTGATACAACTCGATGCCGACGCCAAAAAGCCCTTCCTTGCTCATCATCAGGTTCAGAGCAAACAGAGCGAAGCCAATCAGCACCGCGACGAGGAGTTGTTTGAGAAACTTTGGCATAAATTAAGGGATGAGGGATGAGGGATAAGGGATGAAGGAAGAAAAGCCAGACATGCTTTTTTCATCCCTCATCCCTCATCCCTCATCCTTGCTCTTACACCTTTTCCTGCACGGTCGAGCCAAGCAGCCCCGACGGGCGAAGTAAGAGAACTAAGATCAGGATGGCGAAGGCCACAGCGTCGCGGTAGGTCGAGGCGATTCCGACATTCGCCCCATACCCGACCACCATTGTTTCAGCGACACCGATTAAAAGGCCGCCGAGCACCGCGCCGGGAATGTTGCCGATGCCGCCCAAAACAGCCGCGACGAAAGCCTTGAGGCCCGTCGTGATGCCCATCAGGGGATCAATCGTCGGACTGTATTGCGCCGTCAGGACACCGCCGGCAGCCGCCAATGCAGACCCCAGCGCGAACGTGAAGGTGATGATAACATCCGTGTTGATGCCCATCAGCTTCGCCGAGTTGAGATTGAACGAGACGGCGCGCATGGCCGTGCCGACTTTCGTCCGGTAGATAATCCACTGCAAAAGCAGCATCAAGGCAATCGAGACGACGAAGATCAGAATCTGCGATTTTGAGATCGCGGCATTGCCGAAGAGCGTGTAGGTCTGATCGTTGAGAAGCTGCGGGAAGCCACGCCCCATTCCGCCGTAGCGCGCGACGAACAGGTTCTCAATCAGGAGCGAGACGCCGATGGCTGTAATCAGCGTCGTCATCCGCGAGTATTTCCTGACCGGTCGATAGGCGAAGCGTTCGACGGCCATGCCGACCAGCGCAGCCACAATCATCGCGCCGACCAGCACGATCAGCAGACCAGCCCATGACGGCCCCGCGATTCCCAGATTGGCGGCAATGAAGTAGGCGAGGCCATAGCCGGTGAACGCGCCGACCATGTAGATGTCACCGTGCGCGAAGTTAATCAGGCGCAGAATGCCGTAAACCATCGTATAGCCGAGCGCAATCAGCGCGTAGATGGCTCCGATGTTGAGACCGTTGATGAGTTGCTGGACGAAAGTATCCATCTCAAATTTTTGATCTTAGGTCTTTGAGCTTTGGTCTTTGATAGCAGTTAGCTTTCAGCAGTCAGCCTTCAGCAAGAACAGAAGGCGACGGCTAAGCGCTCTTGATCAAAAATCAAAGTTCAAAGACCTAAGGCCTGAAACCTTTACTTATTCGCGTTGGTCGCGCCTGTGTTGGTATTGCCGCCGGACGTGTTCGCTGCGGGCGAACTGCTCGCGGCAGGTGATGCGCTGGCCGCTGGCGATGAGCTCGCCGCGGGTGACGCGCCGGGCGCGGCATTGTCAGGTTGAATCGTCTCTTTGTAAACGTACTTATGGTCTCGCAGTTCCAGCACAACCGCCGGCTTGACGGCGTTCCGGTCCTTATCGAGAGTAATGGAGCCCGTGATGCCTTTGAAGCCGTTCGTCGCGGCGATGGCATCGCGCAGCTTCTCGGACTCTGTTCCTCCGGCGCGCTTGATGGCGTCAGCCAGGACCATCATCGCGTCGTAGGCGAGCGCCGCCAGGGCGTCGGGCGCGACCCCGTTGTATTTCGCCTTGTATCTCTTGACGAAATCCTGGATGACGGGCGAGGGGTCGTCAACCGAGTAGTGGTTCGAGATGAAGTCGCCGTTGAGGGCGTCGCCGCCCAGATCCCACAGCTGCGGCGAGTCCCAGCCGTCGCCTCCGAGGAGCGGCGCGTTGATACCGAGTTGCTTGGCCTGCTTGGCGATGACGCCGACCTCTTGATAGTAGCCGGGAACGTAGATGACATCAGGGTTGGCCGAGCGAATCTGCGTCAACTGTCCGGTGAAGTCGCGGTCGCGCTGGGCGTAGGCCTGCTCGGCGACGATTTGCCCGCCGAGCTTGTCGTGAAAGCTCGCTTTGAAGAACTGAATCAGTCCTTTGCTGTAGTCCGAGTTGGAGTCGAAGAGGATGGCCGCGCGCTTGGCCTTCAAAGTGTTCGCCGCAAACTTCGCCATCACTTCGCCCTGAAACGGGTCAATGAAGCAGACGCGGAAGATGTAGTCGCCAATCTGCGTGACCTTCGGGTTGGTCGAAGAGGGCGAGATCATCGGCACTTTCGCATCCTGCGCATTGGGCGCGGCGGCGATTGAATTTGACGACGCCACCTCGCCGATGAGAGCGCGCACCTGATCCTGGTTGATGAGCTTCGCCACGACGGTCGCGGCCTTGCCCGGCTCTCCTTGATCGTCCTCTATGACCACTTGAATCTTACGGCCATTGATGCCGCCCGCGGCGTTGATTTCGTCGGCGGCCATCTGCGCGCCGTTTTTGGTTGACTGCCCGAAGCTGGAAGTCTGACCCGTCAGGTCGCCGTAAACGCCCACCTTGATATCGCCGCCCGGGTCGGCAGTACTGGAGCCCCTCTTGGCGCAGCCAGTGGCCGCGACGATGGCGGCGATTAATCCAAGAGCGATTAGAGTGCGTCTCATATTCACCTCATTGAAGCGTTAGTTTCGATGAAACTTCGGAACGGAAGATTTTTGAGCAGTGTGTACAAAAAAGCCGCGTAGAAGATTTCAGCGGCATGCTCTTTCTTGTCTGCTCGACAGCAAGCCCTAACGGCGAGCAGGTGCGCCTCCATTTCGTTTCAGCGCAGACCCTCGCAGTCACCCATGTTTCCTGACCATGGTCAGCATCATAGCGGCGAGTAGCACGAAGAAGCAAATTGACGCCGCCCGTTTTTGAAGTCGAACGTGGCGCATTATACCTATTTAAAGCAATGTGTCGAGTGATTATCGCTCATGAGATTAATTTCCGAGCACGCCGACATTAATTTTTGAGCTGTACAAACCCAATCATCCGAGCCAGCGCGTGGAGGGGCGCGAAACCCAGATAGTTTCTCGCCTCTCCATGCGCTCGTTCGATGGCAAGTCGTGAGAGACCTCTCCGAGCCGTTTCTGCGGCTCTGGTCTGCGGCGATTTTGCTGGGTTGCGTGGAAATGCCATGTCGGAGGTGGCGGAAGCCGACCGGACCTGGCTGCTAATCAAAGCAGAAGATTCCAGCCGATTTCGAGAGCCTCTCATATCCTGCCACATTGTTTCTGAGTATGCCTGCTTGAATCTTGACAATGGATTTTGGCTGGTGCTTAATTACCGATAGTTTTTCAGTAGGATTTCGGCCGGATAAAATAGTTGGCTGTCCCTTGGGATGTGGAGTATTGCAACCGCTAGTCTTTAGTCTCTAAACAGCTACTCGTTACACAATCCTGCGCTGTTGCTCCCCTGACGGCGCTCCATCATTCCTTTCGTCTAAAAGGACTATCCTCATTCATGTTATTCCCTCGCTCTTTCGGGATTCTCGCCCTGTGGTTTAATCGCCCGCGTGTTTCAAGTCGTTTCAGCTTTCATCTTCCGGCGCTACTGCCGGTTCACACGCGCCGACTGCTCATCCTCGCCTTTGCTTTAATAGCGGGCGCGGTTCTCCTGAACAGTGGTTCCGGTTCAGTAACGATCACGTTGCGGCAGTGGCTGGCAAGGTCGCCTACGGTCACGCTCGACCGGCAATTGGCCGCGGAGTTCCCTGCGCTGGCCGAGAGTATGAAGGCGGGGCGGGCGACAACGTTTGACCGGACAACCCGCCGGGTGAACGAGCATGAGGTGACGGGACTGACCATGCGGCAGGGCGGGAGTGCGAGCACGGCGGCGAGGGTACCGGCGAATCTGAATCCGGTCGAGCAGGAAGCTCTGCGGCGACTGGCAGAGCATGATGGCAAAGCGGGCGAGTTCAGGGCATTCTTCCCCGAGCAGTACTCGGAATCGTTTGTCGTCGAAGGCGAGGGCATAAGCGCCACGCTGCGCCCCGTGGGTGCGGAGGCGGCGCAGGCGACTATAGAGAACGGCCATGTCGTCTATCGCGGAGCGTACAAAGAGACGGACAGTCTGCATGCTTTGGGAGCGGGGCGCAGCGAGGAGTTTCTGTACCTGAAAACCGCGGACGCGCCGAGGCGATTTGAGTATGAGTTGAGCGAGATCAAGGGGGCGCGCGAGGTCAGGATTGAAAACGGGGCGGTCAGATTCAGGGATGAGGCGGGGCGCGGGTTGCAGATAGAGGCTCCATGGGTGGTGGACGCCCTTGGCCAGCGACGCGATGGCGTGGCGCATTGGGAGTTGGGAGCAGCGGACGAGCGTGGCCAAAGGCTCTTGAGTCTGGTGATAACAGCAGGGATAGATTTGTCTTACCCACTGGTGATTGATCCCAGTTGGAGCACGACAGGCGCATTCACCAACGGGCGCTATCAACACACAGCGACATTATTGCCGAACGGCAAAATCCTCATCGCTGGTGGATATACCACAAACCCCGCTCTCAAAAGCGCGGAGTTGTATGACCCGGCGACAGACACTTGGAGCGTGACGGGTTCTCTGAGCACCGCCCGCTCAAATCACACAGCGACGCTCCTGCCAAATGGCAAAGTCCTCGTCGCTGGCGGGGATGACAACGTTGCTTCAACCAGCAGCGCGGAGCTGTATGACCCGGCGACTGGGACGTGGAGCGTGACGGGTTCTCTCAACAATGCTCGCCAATATCATACAGCGACACTCCTGCCGAATGGGAAAGTCCTCGTCGTCGGTGGACGCGGTGGGGGCGATAACCAATATCAACAGGTCGCCCGCGCCGAAGTTTACGATCCGGCGACCGAGCAGTGGAGTGTCACAGGTTCCCTCAATACCGCGCGCGCTTACCACACGGCGACACTCCTGCAGAATGGCAAAGTCCTCGTCGCCGGTGGAATTGATGGTAACTATAATCCATTCAGTAGTGCAGAGCTGTATGATCCAGCGAGTGGTACGTGGAGTGTGACAGGCTCACTCAGCACTACGCGCTCTTACCATACGGCGACACTCTTGCCGAATGGCAAAGTCCTCGTCGCCGCTGGAGTAGGCGGGGCAAACGAAAGCAGCTTCTTTCTGGATAGCGCGGAGTTGTATGACCCGGCGACAGGCACCTGGAGCATCACAGGCTCACTCAACACCGCGCGCTCTTACCACACGGCGACACTCTTGCCGAATGGCAAAGTCCTCGTCGCCGGTGGGCTATTCACCAATGCCTCCAAGAGCGCTGAGTTGTATGATCCGGTGAGCGAATCATGGACCGCGACTACCTTGCTCAACACCGCGCGCGCATATCATACAGCGACACTCTTGCCGAATGGGAAAGTCCTCGTCGCCGGTGGACTTGGCAGTGGCATTCTCAACAGCGCGGAGTTGTATGACTCTCTGACCGGGGGATGGAACAAGACGGGCTCACTCAACACGGCTCGCTTAAATCACACGGCGACACTCCTGCAGAATGGCAAAGTCCTCGTCGTTGGTGGCGATACCGACTACAGTGGCAGCGCAGAGTTGTATGACCCGGCGACCGGAACGTGGACTGCAACAGGATCACTTAATAATGCGCGCTTAAATCACACGGCGACGCTCTTGCCGAATGGGAAGGTGCTTGTTGCTGGCGGAGCTGGTAAGAGTATTACCAGTCTCACCGGTCCCACCAATGCCGAAGTGTACGATCCGGCGACCGAGAAGTGGACTGAGACAGGCGCACTCAACACTGCTCGCTACAACCACACGGCGACACTCTTGCCGAATGGGAAGGTCCTGGTCGCCGGTGGATATAGACTCAGTGGCTCCGGCAGTAGCTTTCTCACAAGCGCAGAGTTGTATGACCCGGCAACAGGCATCTGGACTGTGACGAGCCCGCTCAACAACTCTCGCCATACCCACACGGCGACACTGTTGCCAAGTGGAAAAGTGCTCGTCGCCGGTGGAACGTCAGGCGGAAACGTACTCACGAGCGCGGAGTTGTATGACCCGGCGACCGGAACCTGGAGCGTGACTGGGTCTCTCAGAGATGCTCGCGTATCACATACGGCGACACTCCTGCCAAACGGCAAGGTGCTCGTCGCCGCCGGAGTTAACGAAAACGAACTCACGAGCGCCGAGTTATATGACCCGGCGACCGGGACGTGGAGCGTGACTGGCTCTCTTAACAACCATCGCTTTTTCCACACGGCAACCCTTTTGCCTAATGGAAAAGTGCTCGTCGCCGCTGGATTCCAAAGGGGCTTTAACCTTCTCACGAGCGCAGAGCTGTATGACCCGGCGACCGGGACGTGGACTGAGACAAGCTCGCTCAACACCCGTCGCTATAATCACACGGCGACACTCTTGCCCAACGGGAAGGTGCTCGTTGCTGGCGGAGGCAATAACAATGCTACTGGTATCGCCAGCGCGGAAGTGTATGACTTTGCGAGCGGGACATGGAGCGCGACAGGCTCGCTCAGCACCTCGCGCTTTGACCATACGGCGACACTCTTGCCGAGTGGGAAAATCCTCGTCGTCGGTGGGCATACGGACGGCTTCAGCAGCGACTATCTGGCCAGCGCCGAAGTTTACGATCCGGCGAGTGGCATCTGGAGTCAGACGGGCGCACTCAACACTGCCCGCACCGGACACACAGCGACACTCCTGCCGAACGGCAAAGTCCTCGTCGCCGGTGGATCCGGTCCCCACCAGGGCGTCTTTAATCCGCTCAGCAGTGCGGAATTATATGACCCGGTGACCGGCACATGGAGCGCGACGGGTTTGCTCAACACCCGTCGCTATAACCACACGGCAACACTCTTGCCGAATGGAAAAGTCCTTGTTGTCGGAGGAAACGGCGATTTTGTGCTCAATTCTGCTGAGCTATACGATCCGGCGAGCGGCACGTGGAGCGTCACGGGGTCAATTCAAGGTTCGCGCACTTTACATACGGCGACACTCTTGCCGAGTGGGAAAGTGCTCGTCGTTGGTGGAGGTACCAACGCCGGCGACCCCACACCCAGCGCGCAGTTGTATGATCCGGCGACCGGCACGTGGACGACCACAGGTTCTCTCGCAACCGGGCTCGATCGTCACACGGCGACATTATTACCCAACGGTAAAGTGCTCGTCGCTGGTGGACGGGACAGCCACGGCTTTGTCGCCAGCGTGCAGTTGTATGATCCGGCGACCGGGCGATGGACGCTGACTGGTTCGCTCGTGACTAATCGCTATCATCACACGGCGACACTCTTGCCTAACGGGAAAGTCCTCGTCACCGGCGGAAATTTCAGTAGTACGGCCAACGCGGAAATATACGATCCGGCGACCGGGCGATGGAATGCGACCGCTTCGCTCCAGACAACTCGCTTTGACCATACAGCGACACTCCTGCTCAATGGAAAAGTCCTCGTCGCTGGTGGAAACGACGGCAGCGGCGTCAACGCCATTGCCAGCGCGGAAGTGTATGACACCGGACTTGGCTTTGCTGCCGCGTCACGACCCGTCATCGCTTCCCTCACTTCGCCCTTACAGTTGCCTAACAAGCTCGTCCTGACGGGGACTCATCTCCGGGGCTTCTCCGGCGCGTCGTCAGACGATACCCGAAGCTCTTCCACCAACTACCCGGTGGTTCAATTACTCAGTCTCGTTAATGAGCAGACGCTATTTCTCACGTCTGATCCTGCCACCAACTGGTCGGAAACTTCGTTCACTTCGCAGACGATCACAGGTTTTCCCAGTGGCCCCGCGCTGGTGACAGTCTTCACCAATGGCATCCCCAGTGATTCCAAGCTGATTCAAGTTACCGGACTCGTGACCACTTTCAGTAATCTCAGTTCGCCGACCATTACATACGGGAACACAACCACCACGCTCGCTGGTAAAATCAGCGCTGGATCTTCAGTTCCGACGGGAAACGTCTCGATCACACTTGACGGCGTCACCCGGCAGGCGGCGATACAGGCAAACGGTACCTTCTCTTCGACTTTCGGGACCGGCACACTGGATGTCTCCCACTCGCCCTACACCATCACCTATAGCTATGCCGGTGACAGTACCACTGAAAGCGTCACAGAGAGCCAGACGTTAACAGTAATTAAGGCGACGGCTACCATGACACTCGGCAATCTCTCTCAGCCCTATGATGGCACGGCCAAAGCCCCGACCGTCGTGACCACACCCTTAGGCTTGAGCTACACGCTCTCCTACAGCCAGAACAATCAGACAGTAGCTGCGCCGACCAACGCGGGCAGCTATAACGTGACGGCGACCATCACCGACCCGAACTATCAGGGCAGTGCCTCTGGCACGCTCGTCATCAACAAGGCTGTGCCCGTCATTACCTGGAATAACCCGGCGAATATTGTCTTCGGCACGCCTTTGAGCAACACTCAACTCAATGCCACGGCCAGTGTCCAGGGCATATTCTCGTACGACCCGCCGGCTGGCACGATTATCAACGTCGGCCCACACCAACTCTCCGTCACCTTCACGCCGACCGATACGGCTAACTACACGAGCGTGACTAAGAGCGTCTCGATCACAGTTGACCAGGTGACGGCCGCGGCATTTAATCTGGACAGCGCCGTTTACACGGTCAACGAAGGCGATGGGCATGTGACCATCACAGTCAACCGCACCGGCAATGGAGCAGGTGCGGCCAGCGTTGACTACACAACCTCCGATACTGCCAGACTGCAGAACTGCAATGTCTTTAACGGCGTGGCCTCATCGCGCTGCGACTACGCGATGACGGTCGGCACCCTTCGCTTCGCTTCGGGAGAGATGTCCAAGACCATCAATATTCCACTCGTTGATGACGCTTACGCGGAAGGGCCTGAGACTTTCAAAATCACCTTAAGCAATGCCCAGGGTGAGAATCTGGGCGCAGTCAGTAGCGCCCCCATTACGATTTGGGACAATGAGGCGGTGACAGGGCCGAATCCGATAGTCGATGTCTCCACCTTTGTGCGCCAGCAGTACATAGACTTTCTGGGCCGTGAGCCTGACGCCAGCGGCTATCAGGGCTGGCAGGACATTCTGAACAAGTGCAAGGCTGGCGACACCTCTTGCGATAGAATCTCGGTCTCTGCGGGCTTCTTCCGTAGCCCAGAGTTCCAGACGCGCGGCTACTTCATCTTCCGCTTCTATGCGGCCAGTTTGGGGAGGAATCCTTCTTATGCGGAGTTTATGCCTGACCTGGGACGGGTCAGCGGTTTCCTCACGGATGCGCAGTTGGAGGCCAACAAGGTAGCGTTCGTCCAGGAGTTCATGACGAGGAATGAGTTCGCCAATCGCTACGGCTCTTTGAGCAACGCGGCCTTTGTGGATACCTTGATTCAAGCTTCAGGGCTCCAGAGTCACCCCTTGCGTGGGCCGTGGATAGATGTCCTGAACAACCGGACGGCCACTCGCGCAGAGGTCTTGCGAGCCTTTGTCGAAAGCCTTGAAGTCTATGACAGGTTCTACAACCAGGCGTTCGTGGTGATGCAGTACTTCGGATACCTCAGACGCGACCCGGACAGCGCTTATCTGCAATGGGTGGAGACGCTGAACCGGACAGGAGACTATCGGGCGTTGATCTCCGGCTTCCTCAACTCCAATGAGTATGTCCTCAGGTTCGGACCCTGATGCTCAAGGTTGAATTAGTTTCAGCAGGAATCAATTATCGAGTCTGGTTTTCGAAGCCGGAAAGAAGAAGAGGAGAGCTAATGGCTCTCCTCTTTTTCACGGCGACCAGGCTTTACACAAGCACGGACTTTTCTCTACGGTGCTTCTGCTCGTACATGGCCCGGTCCGCCTCAGCGATCAGCTCTTCAATGGTTAAGCCTGTATTGGCCTCGACGCAGACCGCGCCGAGACTGAGAGAGAGCGCATACTTTTGCTGGCGTCGCTCGTTATAACTTCTGATGTTTTCACGCAGGCGTTCAGTGATGACCTTGATTTCACCGGACGAGGCGTCCGCGGCAAGAACGGCGAACTCGTCGCCGCCGAGGCGCGCGATGATGTCGGATTCGCGAAACGTCTGGCGTAAGACTTCGGCGGTACCGGCGATGGCCTGCGAGCCTTCGTTGTGCCCGAAGGTATCGTTGATCTGCTTCAGCCCGTCCAGGTCAGCGTAGAAGATCAGGGCGTCTTTGCGCGTCCGCCTCGAGACCTTGAGCCGGTGGGAGACCAGCGTGAAGAAGCCGCGACGATTGTAAAGACCCGTCAGGTAATCCGTCAGCGTCAGGTTACGCAACTCATCCTCGGCGCGCTTGCGCTCGACGATGGCCTCTTCAAGCTCCAACACGCGCTCGGCCAGACTGCTCTGTAATTCGGTGATGCGCCTCCCAGCCTTTAAACGCACGCGTAGTTCGTGGGCGTCGAAAGGTTTGGTGATAAAATCATCCGCGCCCGCTTCGAGCCCTTCGATGAGGTCTTCTTTTCTGTTCCGGGCGGTTAAGAGGATGAGATAAGGAGGCGAGTTCGTAATCTCACGCCGAACTTTCCGACAGACTTCGGGCCCATCCATCTCCGGCATCATCCAGTCGAGAATAGCGAGCGGGGGGGCGTCCATTCCGCTTAACACGGCCCACGCTTCGAGCCCATCGCGGGTGGTGATAACCTCATGCCCCCACTTAGCCAGCATCTTGGAGAGAATGCGGCTGGAGATTGGATCATCTTCTGAAATCAATATTCTCATTCACACTCTCCTTTGCCGCTCAGCCAGGAAGATGGCGCGGGCGCGCGTGAACTCCTGCTCCACACGGTCAAGCAGCAGGCAGGCTTTTTCAAACGAATCATGACAGTCCGCCCGCTCAAGCTCTTCGCAGAGGGCGGCCACGCGCCTGACGCCGAGGTTGGCGCTGCTTCCTTTCAGACCATGTGCCGTCCGCCGGAGCGTCTTCTCTTCTGCTTCCGCGACTGCCTTCTGCATGAGCGCTATCTGGTGCGGCGCATCGTCCAGATAAAGATCAATCAGCTCAACAATCAAATCCGGCTCGTCCTCCATCTGGACTTCTTCAAGGCAGGCGAGCACTGTCATGTCTACAATATCGAGCACCGCGTCCTCACCGTTCGCGTGCGCTGAGAGACCTGGTTCCGGCTGCGCGATAAGACCTATTTCAACCTGGCTGACAGACATTCGTAGCCTCCTCAATGTGAATCCATCTCTGATGAGATAATCTCAGGGTTAAGCGTTAATCTGAGGCGCGCCCGTGGCTTGCTCTGTAGCTATTGGCGAGGGTCGCGCGAAGAATTGTTTGCAGTTGCGTGGGGTTAAAGGGTTTTGTCAGGAAACCGGTGACTCCGGCGTCAAAGCTTTCTTTCATCAGCTTGAGATCGTTTTCGGAAGTGACCATGATGACGGGAATCCGCATCAGCCGTTTTTCCTTTCGCATCTGGCGTATGACATCCAGCCCTACGAGATGTGGCATCTTCATGTCGAAGATCGCTGCCTGGAAATTGGCGTCTCGCTGGAGCGTGAGAAACGCTTCGCGGCCGTCGCTGACCGCGACCGCCGTGTGCCCTTCGCTCTTGACGATTGAAGTCACCAGATGACGAATGACCGGATCGTCGTCGGCCACCAGGACGCGCGATGGAGATTGTTGGCTTGGCGAAATCATGTTCACTCCTTCTCAAATCACGGCGTGTTCTTCCGGCTCGTCTCCCATCGCCAGGTGCCACCGCTTCATGTCCACGGGAACTAAAACCTGTGACGGTGTCTCGTCCACCGTTTCTGTTCTGTGGCCCACAGCCGCCAGCAATCTGGTGAGCACTTTGTTTAGTTCTTCTGACTTGACGGGTTTCGAGACATAATCATCCATTCCCGCCGCCAGACATTTCTCACGATCACCTTGCAGAGCATTCGCCGTCATCGCCACGATCAAGGTATGTTTCCCATCTCCCTCGCGGCGGCGAATTTCGGCGGTCGCTGCGTAGCCATCCATCTCAGGCATCTGGCAATCCATCAGCACCAAATCGTAAGCTATTCTCTCCAGGGCTTCGACCGCCTCGCGCCCGTTGGCGACCGAGTCGGCGCGGTAGCCCAGCTTCTGCAACTGGCGCACCGCCACTTTCTGATTCACGATGTTGTCTTCCGCGAGCAGGATGAGCTTGCCCGACATCTTCGCCGCCTCTTTCTGGGAGGGCTTGGCGTCTGCCTTTGCCGAAGTAGCTGTCGCTGATGTTTCAGACTTGGTGACTGACGCTTGATTCATCACAGTCGTCAGGCAATCGAAGAGCTGAGATTGGCGAACAGGTTTGGTGAGGTAAGCGGCAACTCCGGCTTCGCGCGCCGTCTCGCCTTGCCCGCGCTGCCCGAAGGATGTCAGCATCACCAGGTCCGTCCCGGCAATTTGTGCGTCCGCTTTGATGGTCCGCGCCAATTCGAAACCATCCATGCCGGGCATCATCAAATCGAGCACCGCCAGATCATAGGCTGCGCCCGTAGTGGAAGCTTTGCGCAACATCTCAAGGGCGCGAGGGCCTGATTCGGCCTCGTCATGAATCATTCCCCATGAACTGAGCTGGTGAGACAGAATCTTCCTGTTTGTCGCGTTGTCATCGACAATCAGGACACGCAGTCCATTCAAACTCTTTAATTCAAGCTGAACGCCCGCCACCGTTTTGACCGGCTGCTTCTCGAATCTGGCAGTGAACCAGAAGGTCGAGCCTTTGTCCGGCTCGCTCGTGACTCCGATCTCTCCATTCATCATTTCGACCAACTGTTTCGAGATGGCTAGGCCCAGACCTGTGCCGCCATACCTGCGTGTTGTCGAGCCATCGGCCTGCGTGAAAGCCTGGAAGAGCTTTCGCTGCGTCTCTTCACTGATGCCGATGCCGGTATCGGTCACGCTAAAGCGAATGGTGACATGCTCATTCGTCTCGCTCTCTTTCGCGGCGCGCACGATGACTTCACCGTCTTCCGTAAACTTGATGGCGTTGCCGATGAGGTTGGTCAGCACCTGCCGCAGGCGTCCCGGATCGCCGCGTAGTTCGACGGGCACGCCGCTATAGATGAGCGAGGCCAACTCGATCTTTTTATCTCCGGCTCGCTCGGCCAGCAGCTCGACAGTGCCTTCGACGGCGTTCGTCAGATTGAAGTCGAGCGTTTCAAACTGGAGCTTGCCAGCCTCGATCTTCGAGAAATCCAGGATATCGTTGATGATGGTTAAGAGTGTGTCGCCGCTTGAGCGAATCGTTTCGGCGAACTCGCGCTGGTCGGTCGTGAGGTCGGTGTCGAGCAAGAGCCCGGTCATGCCGATCACCCCGTTCATCGGCGTGCGAATCTCGTGGCTCATGTTGGCGAGAAACTCAGACTTGAGCCGCGCCGATTCGACAGCCACATCGCGCGCGTGTTCCAGATCCGCCTCCATCTGCTTGCGCTCGGTAATATCCCGGCCCATGCCGATGATGCCCGTGATTCGACCACTCTCATCTCGCAAAGGGATTTTGGTCGTCAGCAACCAACGCTTCTGACCCTGCGCGTCAATGATAAACTCTTCCCGGTTGAGCACGGGTTGGCCGGTTTGCAGAACCCTCTGGTCATCGGCGAAAAACCTTTCGGCCATCTCTTTCGGGAAGACTGCAAAATCATCCTTGCCCAAGACTTCGGCTTCTGATCGCAGACCGATGTTATGCAGGTCGGCTAAATTGGCGATCACCTTGCGGCAGGCCAGGTCTTTGACATAGATCGAATCGGGAATGTTATCAATCAGAGTTCGCAGGAAGAGACGTTCCTGCCGGAGCGCGTCCTCGGCCTGTTTTCTCTCGGTCACATCGCGGAAGGTCACCACCACCCCGATCAGTTGCCCGTTCTCTCGAATCGGAGTGCTGGTGTACTCGACCGGAAAACTCGTGCCGTCTTTTCTCCAGAACACTTCGCCGGTGACATTGCGGGCACGTCCGTCTTTTAACGAGGCATGAACCGGACAATCTTCATCCGGATAAGGTGTTCCGTCAGGTCTGGTATGGTGCATCAGGGTGTGCAACGGCTTGCCCATCAGGTCTTCAACTTCCCAACCGAGCATGCGCGCCGTCGCAGAATTCACAAATGTGCTGTTGGCCTCCAGGTTGAATCCGAAGATGCCTTCATCCACCGAATTGAGTAGCAGTTCATTTTGGTGGCGAAGCTCATCGATGTATTTCTCGGCTCGCCTGCTCTCGGTGATATCCTGCGCGTGGCCGAGCACGTAAGGGGTTTTGCCCGGCTCCTCAATACGGACGTTGCGATACAGCCAGACGCGCTCTTCGCCTTCTCTGGTACAGATATTCATCAGGCCGTCAATGCTCGGCTCTGTGGCGATCCGCTGCAAGTAGTGGCCGAAATAGGGGCGGGCGGTCGGCTCGATGAACTCTGTCAGATTCCTTCCAACCATCTCGGCGGGAGTGTAATGGAGCGAGCGCGCCGCAGCCGGGTTGACCGACAGCAATCGCCCATCCAGGTCATGGATGCAAATAAAGCCCTGACTGTTCTCGACCAGGTCGCGGTGACGTCGCTCGCTTTCGGCGAGCGACTCTTCGGTGCGTTTGCGTTCAATCGCGATGGCGATCTGGCCTCCGACAGAAGTCAGGAATTCAAGGTCTCTGTTCGAGAAAGCGTCCGTGTCCGTATAGTGCTGTAAGACAAGTACGCCAAGGACTTCAGAAGGCGTCTCTAAGGGGATCCCCAGCCAGCTGGCCGGGGTGGTCCCGGTTAATCGAACCAGGTCCTCTTCAACCAAACGATCAAAGACTTCGGTCGTCATCAGGATTGGGCGTCCCGTGTGAAAGACATAGGCCGTGCGACTCTTTTCAAATTTGAGCGGCGGCGGCATCTCATCGCACTGATCGACGAAAAACTGCATGCTGAACAACCCTGTCGTTTTATCGTAGAGCGCGACAAAGCAGTTCTCCGCATACAGCACCTTCCCGATAGATTGATGAATGAGGCTGAGCAGTTCATCCAGGTTTGAAGTGGTGTTAATACCCTGTGTGATCTCAAGGAAAACCTGTCTCTCTTCCTCGATCTGTGTGCGCTCGGCGATTTCGACAATTAATCCTTCGTTCGCCGCAGCCAGCGCCCGGGTTCGATCCTTGACCCTCAGTTCTAATTCTTCATGCGCCTGAAGGAGCGCTTCCTCTGACTGCTTGCGCCCGGTGATGTCCTGACAAATACCCACCCATTCTTGAATGTCTCCGTCCGCTTCCACGGGGACGCCGCGAGCGGAATAATAGCCGTAGCTTCCGTCGGCCTTGCGGATGCGGTATTCCGCATCGTAAATGCTTCTCGTACGCACAGCTTCGCCCCAAATCTCTGCCGTGCGCTGGCGGTCATCCGGGTGGATCGCCTCTAACCAGCCGAACCCTTTCACTTCCTCAATGCTCTGACCTGTCAGTTCACGCCACTGCGGCATGTCGTCAACGCGCCCCTCGGCGTCTGTTGTCCAGACCACTTGGGAGATCGCCGTGATCAGTGAGCGGAAGCGCCTTTCGCTGGCATCTTGTTTGGTGCTCTGGATGGCCCTTTCCCACATATTCTGCTGACCATACAGACAGGAGAGGATGAGAAAAACGTCTTCAAAGACCACCCACACGGCATGTTCGAGCGTTCGCCATTCGCTTGCCGTCAGCACGCCGTACACCGATTGAGGCCAGAATGCCCCGCGCAGGAAGTGATCTGCGGCCACGACTAAAGTTGCCGGGACGAGGACGCGCCAGTCACGGTAGAAGGAGAGAAAAGCCAATGACCCGAAGACATGGAAATGGGTTTCAATGCGCCCGCCGGTCAAATGAATCAGCAGTGACCCCATAAGCATCTGCGCGACAGCGATCACGTAACGAGTGACGGTGGCACCTGGTCTGGTCAGGCCTAAAATCACCGGAAAGATTGCAATCGCGCCGCCCAGAAATACCGCCGCCCAGACATGCGGGTGCACATAACTCTCTGCGCCAGCCCAGGCCTTCGGGGAAATCCAGACGGCAATCAGGATCGCTGCCAGCCATTGCAGACCCATCAAGCTAACAAACATCCGATCATTGCGTTTGTAGATTGATTGTTGATATTCGCGAAATAGTTTTTGAGCGGGCAACGAATTTGACCTGTTCGCTGACAATTTATTCGCTCTGAGTTGCATGGCATGAATCCTTTGGTTCGTCGCTTAAAGTCTCGCCGAAGAGCGGACAACCGAAGACCGGCATTTCTCTTTTCCAGCACATTGGGATCCTAAGCTTAGAATTCCACGTGGACAAGTTGTCGCG
>JADMIO011276584.1_pt1 | contig 36007 bp, 30 predicted proteins | sample 8958161 | NCBI WGS metagenome assembly JADMIO01 (sample SAMN16585339, study PRJNA669376) | soil metagenome | isolation source: Crop rotation soil | place: USA: Cullars Rotation, Alabama | collected 2011
AACCAGCCAACAGCCCCGCCGCACGCCTGGGCAAAGCATAAGCGAGCGCAACTTTGGCGACTGCATCCGCCGATCGGCCCAGCGAGGAAGGCAGCCTCCCGGCGACCGGCTCCCAAGAGCAGGCCCGCGACACGGCGCATCTCAAGCTGGTGCCCCCGACACGCGCGACGCGCGAGCAGATTCGCCGGCGCGCTGCGGAAGTGGCGGCCGGGCTCGACAAATCGCGGCCGCTGGCGCGGCATGAGATGGAGGCCATCTCGCGGCAACTGCTCGAGCGCCTGGGGCTGGCCGACGGTTTTCTGGGCTGGACGATGGTGGCGCTCGTGACCGCATTCTGGCGCGACCAGGTCGCCGCCATCCCGCCCGAGCGGCGGTTGTTCCTCTTTCCTCGCCGGCTCGAACACAGCGACGATTGCTCGAGTGACGATTGCTCGAATGGCGATTGTTCGAGCGATGATTGTTCGGCCGGTGACACTCCGGCCGGCGCCACGGAGTTCGGCCCGTTCGTCTCGGAGCGCCGTGCGTGCGCGGCCTGCCAGATCGCCGCCTTGCGCGCGCTGGCCGAAGGGCTGGGCTACCGTGTGCTCGCGGCTGCGAGCTCGTCGGTGGTGCTCGAGATCATCGTCAGTGGCCACGTCGACGCGATCGTAGGCGTCGCCACGCTCGACGTGCTGGAAAAAGCTATCGACAAGGTGCTGCTGGCCGGAATTCCCTGCATGGCCGTGCCGCTTCTGTCCGACGACGAGCAGAGTCTGTCCGTGGACGACGGCTGGGTCGATGAGATGCTGACCACGGCGCCTCATCCTCCGGAGATGCAAACTCGCACCTACTTGCACTTGATGCGCGCCGCCTCGGGCCTGTTCGACACGGACGAGCTCGAGCGGCTCGCGCCGCGGCTGCGCGGCGGCCCGCGCTTGGCCGACTTGAACGGCGAAGGCGTCGGCGGGCTCGACCCCGCCGCGGCCACCGAAGCGATTGCCTACGACTTTCTGGTCAAGGGGGGCAAGCATTCGCGGCCGTTCATCACGCTGGCCGTCTACGACGCGCTGACCGGCGGCCGCGGCACGCTGACCGACGGCGCGGCGCATCTCGAGTCGCTGAGCGTCTCCGTCAAGCGGGCCGCGCTGTCGATCGAAACGTTTCACAAGGCGTCGCTGGTCCACGACGACATCGAGGACGACGATCTGTTCCGTTACGGCGAGCAGACCTTGCATCGCAAGTTCGGCCTGGCGACGGCGATCAACGTGGGAGATTACTTGATCGGCTTGGGATATCGCCTGATCACGCGCGAAGGCGCGGCCATCGGCGCTGCGGCTGCCGCCGACATTCTCGAGCGGCTGGCCGACGCGCACATGCGGCTGTGCGAAGGGCAAGGCGCCGAGCTCGTGTGGCGCGACGCGCGCCACAAGCGGCTCGAGACGGCCGACGCACTGAAGATCTACGCGCTCAAGACCGCGCCGGCTTTCGAGGCGGCGCTGTACGCCGGCTTGCGGCTGGCGGCGCCCCACGCGCAAGCGCCCGTCGAGCGCTGGGTCGAGCCGCTGGGCGAGTTTGCCCGCAACCTGGGCGTGGCCTTTCAAATCCTCAACGATCTGGGCGACTGGCAGCAGGACGGGCGCAACAAGCTGCTCTCGGGCGGAGACGTGTTGGGCGGGCGCCCCACGGTGCTCTGGGCGCTGGCGCTCGAAGCGCTCGGCGAGGAGGACCGCCGCCGGCTGGAAGCGCTCGTCGCCCGCCAGGCCGACGCATCGCTGATCGAACAGGTGCGAGACGTCTACCAATCGGCCGGCGTTTTTGCGAGCGCCGCGCGCTTGATCGATAAATATCGGGCTCGCGCGGAAGCGGTGGCCGCCAGCGTGCAGCCGGAGGAGCTGCGCCGGCTGCTCCGCTACTTGATCGACACCGTCTTGGACCGCGCACCGGCGCTGGACATCGCGGCCGAATCGGCTCAGCCCGAAAATCGCGGCGTGGCCGTCTGAAAAAGCGGCCGTTCGGTTCGCTGATCGCCCAGGAAAGATTACGATCGCGCCACGCGAAGCGAGCGATCTTGCGCTTTGGGTTGGCGTTCGTGCTAAGATGAGGGCATCGACCTCGGACGTCCCCCGCCTTCGAGCCCGCCCGCGCACCCGCCCCCGCTAGAGCTTATGGCTGGTCCCACACCTTACCTGCAATCGTTGGCGGCGTTGTTCTACCGCGACCTGGCCGAGCTGGGCCGATTCGAAAGTGCGGAGCCGGAGCAGATGCCGGCCGTCTATCGCACACTCCTGGACCACCAGAATCACATGACGGTCACCGTGGAGCGGCACCACGGCAGCCCGGTCGACGTGCGCGTGCTGGCCACCCAGATCACCGGCGACGATTACGCGCGGAAGATCCTGCTCACCCGTAAAACCGACGGGCAAGTCGTGCAGTTCGGCATCATGCGGCTCAACTTCCGTTACGTCGACGACGAAGTGCGGCGCGAGGTGGAGAGCCAGAAGACGCCGCTGGGCCGGATCCTGATCGAGCACGACGTGCTGCGCGTGATCCACTTGCGCCGGTTGTGGAAGGTGCAGGTCGGCCCGGACCTGCAAAAACTGTTCGGCGTGCCGGCCGGCACGGTCACCTACGGCCGCACGGCCACGATCGACTTCGACGGCGCGCCGGCCGTCGATCTGATCGAAATCGTGGCACCAGAGCCCGAGTCGCAGTAGAATCCGAAATCCGAATTCTGGAAATTCGCAGGCACCCTCGGGTGCCGTCAGCGGAAGGCACTGAAGACGCGATCGCTCGCGGTCTCGTGCACCTTGCTGACGCGTCGGGCTTCCAGTTCCGCTTGCCGGTGCGCGGTTACGGCACCCGGAGGGTGCCTGAGACTTTTAATTTTGCCTGCTGTCGGTTTCGTGTCGCATGAAAATCGTGTATCTCGCCGCGGGCGCCGCGGGCATGTATTGCGGCAGTTGCCTGCACGATAACACGCTCGCCGCTGCGCTCCTGAAGGCCGGCGAGGACGTGCTGCTGGTGCCGACCTATACGCCGCTGCGCACCGACGAGGAGAACGTCAGCGAGCGTCGCCTGTTCTTTGGCGGCATCAACGTCTACCTGCAGCAGAATACGTCGCTGTTCCGCCACACGCCCTGGTTCGTCGACCGCCCGTTCGATTCCCCCGGGCTGGTGAACATGGCCGCCAAACTGGGCCGGCGCTTGGACCCGCACCGCCTGGGCAGCCTGGCCGTGTCGATGCTCCGCGGCGAGCAAGGCTATCAGAGGAAGGAGCTCGACAAGCTCGTACGCTGGCTCCAGAGCGAGGCGCGGCCCGACGTCGTGCACCTGTCCAACTCAATGCTCGTGGGCATGGCCGGCGAGATCCGCCGCCGCGGCGTGCCGGTCGTCTGCTCGCTCTCGGGCGAGGACATTTTTCTCGAGCAGTTGCCGGCTCCGTACTACGAGCAAGCCCGCCAGGCGCTCGCCGAGCGTGTCGGCCACGTCGATGCCTTCGTGGCGCTGAATCACTACTACGCCGACTTCATGGCTACCTATCTGCCGGCCCCGCGCGAGCGGATCCACGTCATCCCGCACGGTCTGAACCTGACGGGACACGGGACCCGGCAACCCTCGCCCGGCGCCCCGTTCACCGTCGGCTATCTGGCGCGCATCGCGCCGGAGAAAGGGCTGCACCATCTGGTGTCTGCGTTCGAGCTGCTGAACGACGATCCCGCGCTGCCGGAATTGCGGCTGAAGGTCGCCGGTTATCTTGGCGCGGGCGAAATGCCGTACTTCGCCGACATCCAAGCGCGCGTGCAGAAGTGGAAAGACCCGCGCCGGTTCGAATACGCGGGCGAGCTCACGCGAGACGAAAAGATCCGCTTCTTGCAATCGCTCGACGTCATGAGCCTGCCGACCGTCTACCGCGAGAGCAAGGGGCTGTCGGTGCTCGAAGCGCTGGCCAACGCCGTGCCGGTCGTGCTGCCGGAGCACGGCACGTTTCCCGAAGTAATCGCCGACACGGGGGGCGGAATTCTGCACCGTCCCGAGGATCCCCCAGATTTAGCCGCCGCGCTCAAGCGCTTGATCCTCAATCCCCAGGAGGCGATCTCGCTCGGCCTGCGCGGCCAGCAAGCTGTCCACGCGCGATACAACGCGGCCACGATGGCCCACCAGACGAGGGAGCTGTACCAGCGCGTTCAAGCCACTTTCAAGGCTTAACCGTCCAGCCCTGCCCCTCCCCGGCCCCAAGAATCCCGGCGGGACGCATCTTCGTCATTTTTCCCCGGCAGGTGTTGCAGTTCTCTTGTGGCCAACGTTACATTATTGATCCGTGATAGCTCTGTCTGACGGGTGCGGTGATGCCGGGGTAAAGTCCGCCGCATCTTGTATTCCAGTTCGCAGTGATTTTGCCCCTCGTAGCGCAAAGGACTCTTGTGATGGCGAAGAAGATTTATGTCGGTAATCTCCCCTGGTCGACCACGTCGGCTTCCCTGGAGAGCCTGTTCAGTGCCCATGGGGCTGTGCGATCGGCGGAAGTGATTGCCGACCGCGATACCGGCCGGTCCCGCGGCTTTGGTTTTGTGGAGATGGAGACCGACGAAGCTTGTGAACAAGCCATTCAAGCCCTGAACGGGCAAGAGGTAGACGGCCGCGCCATCACGGTGAACGAAGCTCGGGAACGGACTCCGCGCAGCGGCGGCGGTGGTGGTGGATATGGCGGCGGTGGCGGCGGACGCGGTGGCTACGGTGGTGGCGGCGGCGGTCGGGGCGGCCGCGGCGGTTACGGCGGTGGCGGCGGCTACGGCCGCGACTAAGCGGTCGGCCCAAATAAGATATGCAAAAAGACAAGGGCGCGGTGGGCAACCCCGCGCTTCTTGTCTTTTCGCTTGCGCCCACTAACCCGAAGCGCTAGCGAGGGAGTCCTGTTGGACGCCCCCTCGGACGATTCCCTCGCCAGCGCTTCGGGTTAGTATGGCGACTCAATGAATCAACATGTCCCACTACCTCATCGCGCCCCAACTTGGCATGCGCCTGGCGATTCGGTAGAATCGGGTTTCGAAACACACGCGGTGACACGCCTTTTTGCGTCTGACAGGTAAGAAACGTATGAAGAAGTTCAAGGGCCCGATGAAGCGCCGGCCCAACAAGAACAAGATCCGCACGAAGAAGAAAGACCCGATCTTCGTCGAGGGCGAACGTCCGCGCCCGATGTACGTCGACTACAAGGACCTCGATCTGCTCAGCAAGCTAACCAATCGCCAGGGCAAGATCGTCGGCCGCCGCAAGAGCGGCTGCACGGCCGTCAGCCAGCACGCGGTCACGCTGGCCATCAAGCGGGCGCGGTACATGGCGCTGTTGCCTTACGTGGGCGACTAAGCCGGCTATCCAGATGGCAGATCCGCACTCGGCCGCCCTGCCATCGTTAGCGCGCTGAGCTCATTGGTTTCCGTTTTCATCACCGCAAACGGATTCACTTCGATGGCGGTCAAAGCCGCCTCGATCAACTCGCGGCTCTCGTTCACACCACGTTCGGCGACAGCCAGCTTCGCCTGGATGAAAAGCACGAGCGGGCTGCCCGGGCCATGTTCGAGCGCCTTTTCGAGAAGGCGCTGTGCGCTCTCTGCATCTTCGCGACGCGCCGCTAGAAGCGCAGCCACGCCCCATGCGCTGCCATCTTCGCTATCGGCCCGCAATGCCTGCTCGATCGCCCGCTGGGCGTCTTCCAAGCGGTCGGTGCGTTCGTAAGCGCGCGCCAGGCTGCACCAGGCGTCGGGATCCTTGGGGAGCAATCGCGTCGCTTGCTCGGCCAGCTCGATGGCGGCATCCAACCGGCCCTCGTCCAGATAGATGGCCGCCAATGCCAAAATGCCGGCTCTGAAGTTGGGCACATCGCGGAGCAGTTGCTCGAGGTCCGCGACGGCCCGCGTGCGGTCGCCGGCGGCCAGTGCGGCGATACCCAACGTGTAGCGCCAACTGGGGCGGCGGGCGAGCCTGCGTGGCAGCTTCGCGCCTAGCTCCAGAGCCTTGGGAAAATCGTGCTGACGCAATGCCGCATAAACGGAGCGCTGCGCTCGAAACGAGCGAATGCACCAAATAGCTCCGATAGCAAACAGCGTCGCCACCACGACCCAGGCCCAGAAATCGGTATCCATCTTCGCCTCATCCGCGGCCATCATCGCAAACGCGATGGCGGTGGCCGCAATCAGGGCCGCGAAGAAAACTGCGAAGCCCAGCAGCACGACCTTCCACGCGCGGCGACGCGTTCTGACGCGATTCGCGATTCGATCCGTCCTTCTCCGCATGGCGATGCTTAACAGGATCGAGGGCATGCCGGCCACAAAGAACAAAAGCAGCGGCATCAGTTGCACATCGATGCGCCTGCTGAGCGGCGCGGCGGTTTTCCAGGCGACGATCAGCAACACCAGCCACAGGAGGAGCGCGGTGAGGCTCAGCCCTCGTTGAATCCAAAAAACTCTGGCCGGAACCTCGTGGTCAGGTTTGTCTCCGACCGGCGCCGCACGGTCCAGCAGCGCCAAGCGCGTGCTTCGCGAAGGATGAGATGCCATCGCATAAGCCAGGACGGAAAGCCAGCCAGAGTTTGGCGCGGGGTGCAGCGCGTGAATCTTGGCTAGCGCCGAGATCATGCGGCGGAAGCCTACCACTCGCGCCGCGCGCCGGTCGCAGTCTTGCTCGATCGCCCGGCTGAGCAACGTGCCCGCTCCCACGTAGAACGCGAAACCAAAGGCCAGCGAGAACTCCGCGGTAAAATACCCTGACATGGCGACGATCAACATCGACGAGAGCGGCACGCGCAGCGCCAGGATCCAGAGCGAGCGATTCGCAATGTGTGCCAGCTCGTGCGCAAGGATCGCCTGGCTTTCCTCCGGCGAAAGGCGATGGTAGATCAAGTCGCTCATCACCACAGCCGGCGCCGGCAGTCCCCCCACGGCGCCAAGCATCATCTCCGGCCCGCCCAGACTACGAGTCACGCGGATTTCCGGCATTTGAATTCCAAACGCGCGACAAAGAGCGTCCACGCCCGCTTTGATGTCCCGCTTCGGCAACTCGGCGGATGTGGCAGCCAGCGTGTAGGGAGGCCTCATGCCCAAAAGCATCCGCAGCGAGCTGAGCACCGTGAGACTCAGCGCCAGGTTCCAAGACGCAACCACGGCGGCCTCGCGCATGCCAAACCACACGGCCAGAGGCGCGATCGCCAGCGAGGCGGAATACGCCGCGGCGATCAACAGCCGACCCACCGCGCCGGCGACAGCCGACCAATGCCGCCAGCCAGCGCCCACGGCGCAGCCGGCCAGCGCAAGCCAGGCCAGTACCAGCTGAGGCAATTCCATGGCCATCGAGTTCGTTTCCCGGGATCCGGTGAGCATTGGCACGTGCGTCTCATTATGGTTGACGCTCCAGACCCGCTCAAATTCCGAAAGGGGTTGGCGAATTGCGCTCGCGACTGCGTCTTTAGGCAACCACCAAGGACGTTGTATTCGCCAGCCCGGCTTGCACGAGATTGGTCTGTTGGTCCACAATCCAAGTAACGCCAGCCGCCAAGACCAGTGCCCGCCCCTCCCTCTCGAATGCCCCAGCCTTTCCAAACCAGCCGCCGGGTCGAGTTTCACGATACCGACGCCGCGGGCATCATGCACTTTGCCGCCTTCTTCACGTTCATGGAGGAGGCCGAGCACGAGTTTCTCCGCGCTCACGGGCTGAGCGTGCTCTCCTTCGACGAGGCAGGCAAGCTGAGCTGGCCGCGCGTGTCGGCGCGCTGCGACTACAAAGCGGCCGCCAAATTCGAGGACGTGCTCGACATCCAGGTCTCGATCTCGCGGGTCGGGGAAAAGAGCCTGACGTACGACTTCGCGTTCTCGCGCGCGGGTCAGCCGATCGCGTCGGGGCAAATGACCAGCGTCTGCTGCCGCTTCCAAGCCGACGGCACGCCGCGCTCCGTCCCCATTCCCGCGGCGATTCTGGCGAAGCTGCCTGCCCCTCACTGAGGGCGGTCGCACGCGAAGGAATATTCGAGCGTGCCATGCCCACGGCCCTGCGTGCGGCATATTCTGTTCAGCAAGTTAACCCGGCGACAATCATCGAGCGGCTACTGCATCGAAGATGCCCGGCGAGCGGCTGAGGAATCATGCCCACGCAAGGCCGTGGGCATGGCACCCAGCCACCAGGCTGTGATTTCCCCCACACTGGCGGTGCAGAAGCGCCGCTGGCGATAAAACTGGAAAACCGGGCTGGCCGTGAATCCGGCCGGCGAGTTAGAATTGCAATGTTTACAACTCTCCGAATCTCGACGCCACGGCGGCGGCGAGCCCTTCGGCGTGGGCAACGGTTGCTCGCACAAAGAGTTCCGTCCGGGACCACAGCCTCACAAGGCAATGGCCCGAAAGTTGCTGAGTCGGATTCGGCCTTTTTAGGGTATGAAACGGCTGCATGGATGTAGCCGCGTTACTCCTCCTTGATATGGAGCAGCGATAAGGGCATGGAAGCTCGCATTCTCAAGGCTGTCATACTGGCAGCCGCCATCGGGTCGCTGGGCGCTAGTTACCGCACTACGAATTTCATCATCGATGCGCCGACCGACGACATCGCGCAGCAGATCGGCCGCGCTGCCGAGCGTTATCGCAAGGAGCTGGCCGTCGAGTGGCTGGGTCGCGAGATGCCGGCCTGGAACCACCCTTGCCCGATCACCGCGCAAGTTGCCGACCATCTGGGCGCCGGCGGCGCGACCAGCTTCATGTTCGACCACGGCGAGGTGTTTGGCTGGAAGATGAGCATTCAGGGCTCGCTCGTGCGAATCCTGGACTCGGTCTTGCCGCACGAAGTGACGCACACCATTTTCGCCACGCACTTCCGCCAGCCGCTGCCGCGCTGGGCGGACGAAGGATCGTGCACCACGGTCGAGCACTACAGCGAGCGCGCCAAGCAGCAGACCATGCTCATTGAGTTTCTGCACACCGGCCGGGGCATTCCCTTCAGCCGGATGTTCGCCATGAAGAACTACCCGCAAGACGTGATGCCCCTGTACTCGCAGGGCTATTCGGTGGCGCGGTTCCTGATCGCCCAAGGAGGCAAGCAAAAGTTCCTGACCTACCTGGCCGACGGTCTCAAGGACGAGAACTGGACGCGGGCCACGGCCACGCACTATCGCTACACCAACCTGGGCGTGCTGCAAAACGAGTGGCTCAACTGGGTGCGCAAAGGCAGCCCGGCATTGGATTCCAAGGACGGCGCGCCGGCGGTCACGGGCGACATCGCCAACAATTCTCGGCGGCAGCGGCCTCAACCCAATCTGATCTACCACGATGAACCGGGCGACGACGCGCAAAACGCGTTGGCGAGTTTCGACCGCCCGCGCGCCAAGCAGCCCTCGGCCTACCTCGAACCGCGCCGCGGCTCAGACCGCTCGAGCCGCACGGCCGGCTCGAACCAAGGCTGGAAGGCCCGCTCCAAGTCATCCAAGAGCGAGGCGTCGCGCGAGCCGGCTCGCGAGCTTTCGCGCGACGACGGTCTGGCCGACGACCATGTGAATCCCGAGCCCGTCGAGCATCAGGTGATCCGCCCGCAGCCGGTGCAGAAGTCGCGGCAGGTCATTCTGGAGTGGAGCCGTCCGCAGGCCAACTCGGATCTGACGAGCCGGCGGAGCATCTACGCGCAGTCGTTCGACAACTGATCGCTTGCGCAACGCCCTTGCCTCGTCACGCCACGGGCAAGAAGTAATATCGCGTGAGGTGAAAGAAGATCGGCGCGGCGAAGCAGATCGAGTCGATCCGATCCAGCACGCCGCCGTGGCCCACGACCAGCGTGCCGTAGTCCTTGACGCCGCGGTCGCGCTTGATCGCCGACATCGTCAAGCCGCCGGCGAAGCCCATTACCGAAATCACGAACGCCATGCCGGCGGCGTGCCAGGGCTGCTTGAACGGCGTCGCCCACCACAGCGCCGCCCCAACGAGCGTCGCGCTCGCCACGCCCCCCAAAAAACCTTCCCACGTCTTGTTGGGGCTGATCGACGGCACAATGACCTGCCGCCCCAGCCACTTGCCCCAGGCATATTGCAGCACGTCGTTGAGCTGCACCACCAGAATGAAGAAGAACAAGAGTTGCACGCGCTCGTCCTGCTTGACCCCTTGGATGTCGTCGGTCAGTAGCGCCGGCGCATGGCTCAAGCAATACACGCAGACCATCAGCCCGGATTGGATCTTGGCCGTCCGCTCCAGAAACCGCTTGAAGTCTCCCGACAGCGCCACGCGCGCCGGAATGAACAAGAAGGCGTACACCGGGATCAGCACCGTGTACAGGCCGTACAAACCCATGCCGACCAGCACGTATTGCAGCGGCGTGAAAATGAAGAACACCCAGAACAGCGTGCGATGGTCGGCCAGCCGCGTGGGCGTGAGCGTGATGAACTCGCGCAGCGCCCAGAACGAGATCAACCCGAACAGCACCATCGTGGCCCCGAACGAAGCGTCACCCAACAGGAACGTGGCCGCCAGCACGGTGCACATCAGCCACCACGCGCGCACGCGCAGGTTGAACGTCTCGACCATCGCCGGATTGACGCCAATGTCGGGCTGGCGTTTGAGCAACTGGCCGACCGTGGTCGCCCCCGCCAACAGCGCAAGCACCAGACCGACCAGGCTCAATGTCGGCAGCGTGATTTCGCTCATGCGCGTCCTACAAATCCTTCAAGCGCCGCACGGCGTCGCGAGCGCGCTTGAGAAAATCGACCTTGGTCTCGCCCTCTTCGCGCCACATCGGCGGTCCAAAGCTGATGCAGCTCAACAGCGGCACCGGCAAAAACTCGCCTCGCGGCAGCACCCGGTTCAGATTGTCGATGTGCACCGGCACCAGCTCCAGGTCCGGCCGCTTCTTCGACAAATAATACAGCCCGCTCTTGAACTCCGCGATCTCCGGACCCGTGTTGCGGCCCCCCTCGGGAAACACGATCAGCGAATCGCGGTTGCCGATCTCCCGCAGCATCAGGTCGACCGGGCTTTGATGCACCTTGATATCGGTCCGGTCGATCAATAGCGCGTTGAACGTGCGGGCCAGGTAGCGCCGCAGGGCCCCTTTCTCCCAATAATCCTTGGCCGCCACCGGCCGCACCAGCGACCGCAACTGGCCCGGCAGCACCGACCACAGCACGATCGCGTCCAAGTGGCTCGTGTGGTTGGCAAAATAAATCCGCTGCCGCGTGAGCGGTTCACAGTCGATCCAGCGCACGCTGGCGCCCGAGAGCAGTCGGGCGAGTGCGGCCAACAAGGTTCCGGTCATCGTGGAGGATCTTGCCGAAAATCGGTGTGCCGGATCGATGCTCGTGGCCAAGGAAACAGGCATAATAGCCTGCAAAAACCGCCCGGCAAAGGTGCCTGCTTCGCGCCACAAAGAACCCACGCGGTGCGAGAAGTCGGGCGTTAACCTCAAATTGTATACCTGCTCACACCGCCACGCGCTGGGCTGCCGGCGCGGGCACGTCTCCAGTCGTACGGCGGCACTTGCTCGAGTAGATCGCCTCGATCAAATCCTGATAGCCGTCTACCATCCGCTCGAGCGACCAGTTCTGCACGACGTGCAGCCGGCCCGCCTTGCCGAGTCTGGCGGCCAGCTCCGGTTCGCTGAGCAATTGCGCCGTGCGCTCGGTGAACTGTGCGAGGTCGCCCGCGTCGACCAGATAGCCGGTCTCGCCGTTGGCCACGCTTTCGCCGATCGAGCCGACGTTGGGCGCCACGACCGGCACGCCGCAGGCCATCGCCTCGAGGATGGAAACCGGGTTGGCCTCCATGCGCGACGTGAGCACGAAGGCGTCGAGGATCGAGACCAGTTGCGGGACGTCCGCACGGTTGCCCAAAAAGTGCGCCGCGTCCGCCAGCCCCAGCTCGCTCGACAGCCGTTCGAGCTTGGCGCGCTCTGGTCCGTCGCCGATGATCAGGAATTGGGCGTCGGCCAACTGACCGCGCACTGCCGCGGCCGTGCGCAAGAACAGCTCGTGGTTTTTCTCCGGCCGCAGCGCCGCGACGATGCCGACGATCGGCGCCGTGGGCGGCAGCTTCAACTGCTCGCGCATGCCCGCGCGATCTTTCACCGGTGCGAAGCGCTCGATGTCGACGCCGTTGGGAATCACGCGGACTTTGGCCGCCGGAAATTTTTCCTGCTCCACGAGATGCCGCCCGTGTGCCGTAGCGACGCCGACAAACCCGTCGGTCAACGGCGTGAGCATGCGGTTGAGCCGGCCGATCGTATCGGGCCAGCCGGTGGAGTGCAGCGCCGAGAGGACGACCGGCACTTCCGCCGACCAGGCGGCCAGCCGGCCCCAGAACATCTTGTCTCCCGCGCCGACGGTCACGACCGCGTCGACCCGCCGCCTGTCGAACAAGTGCGCCAGGCGTCCCCAGACACGAATGTCGTACTTCGATCCCAGCAAGTTCTGGAACGCCGGGATTTCGTTCTTCAGGATTTCTCCCAGCGGGCCGAATGACTTCAGGCAGCACAGCTCCGGCAAGAACCGCGCGCGATCCATCCTCCGCACCAGGTTGACCAGCAGCGTCTCGGCTCCGCCCACGGGCATCGATGTGATCACGAACATCACCCGCAGCGGTCCGCGGTCGGCCAGGGGTGTTAACGTGTGCTTCTCGGTCATCGCTCGGTCCGTTTCAGGGTTCGAGATTCAAGGCCCGCTCGCTGCGATTGCCTGGCAGCCGCAGCCAGCGGGAACGGATTTTTGAGAATTGCTCGGACAAGGCCTGCGAAGCATGCCGCTTCTCGTCGGTGGTAAACAACCAGTCGGTCGAGAGCGACGCCAGCGCGACGGCCACCACCGCCACGGCGGCGGCCACCGGACCCAGGCACAGCGCCGCGGGTGCGAGCGTGATCAACCACGTGCCCCGATCGACCTGCATGCCGTGCAGCTTGCTGATGAAGTACACCAGCAGGATCGCCACCAGGTTGGCCACGGTCGTCGCGGCCACGGCGCCTTCCAACCCATAGATCGGCAGCCAGATCAGATTCAAGCCGATGTTGATCAGCACGCCCGCCAGCAGCGCCAGGCTGCTCAGGCGCGCCTTCTCGGCGCACCACAGATAGTTTTGCGCGACGGCGAACATGCCAAACCACGTGCAATAAGCCAGCGTGCAAGGCAGCACCGCCAGGCCGGCTGCAAACTTGCCCTCGAACGCCACGTTGAATAGATACGGCGCCAGGATCAGCACGGCGGCCGAAGCGGCCAGCGTGCCAAAGCACAAGCCCTTGAGCATCGTGTTCAATCGCCGGGCAACGGCGTCGCGCCGGCCCGCTTCCCAGTCGTAGCTCAAATGCGGCGTGATCATCGAGCCGATCAGCGAGGCCACCGCCACGAACAACAGCGGAATCAACCGCGAGCTGTGGTAGCAGCCGACCTGCCGCAACGCCTCGTCGACGCCCAGGCCGCTGTGGTGCACGATCATGTAGCGATCGACCACCTCGAACAGGTTGGCCAGCAGGTTCGTCACCCAAATCCAGCCGGCAAACGGCACGAGCTTGGCCCAGAATTCTCGCTGCCCAACGGTCTGGCCGCGGTTGCTTTCGGCAGGCCGCAATCGCCGCAGCCACGCCAGGGCCGCGAGCGCCGGCACCACCGACGCGACCGTGAACGCCAGGATTACGCTGATTGTGTCGCACTTCCAGAAGAACAGCAGTGGCAAGCTCAGCAGCGCAAACCCCAGGCTCTGGAAGAACTGCAGCGCATTGACCACTCTATAAAGCCGCAGCGCGATGAACAGCGAGACCAGAAAGTTGTGCGCGATCACCGTAGCCAGACAAACGGCGATCCAAACGACGAGCGCCGATTGATCGGTTCGATTGAAGATCAGCTCGGAGAACCAGTCGCGCGCGGCAATGATCGTCACCACCGCAATCACGGCCATCGCGCCGCAAAGCCAGCTCACGCGGCGCAGGAACGTGCCCAGTTGGCCGCGCTGCCGATAGTACTCCGCATAGCGCCCGAACGAGCCGGGCAGCCCCAGCACCGCCAGCGGCGAGGCGAGCATCAAGAACCCGAACGTCACGTCCCATTGCCCCAACTGCTCGGGATCCAGCCAGCGGCAAAACAGCACGCCGCGGCCAAACCCGACCAAACGCTGCACGACCGTCATCACCAGCAGCACGATCACACTGGCGGCCAGCGTGTCGGTCGGCAGATGGAAGGCGGGCGATGCCGCTTCCTGTTCCACTTCTTCGACGGCGCTCACGCTTCGACCGCCCCGGCCAGCAGCGGCTCGCGAAGATCGTGATATTCGAAGCGGCGCGATTTCTTCAGCTTGCGCGGGTCGACCGTGAGCCAATTCTTCAGCCGGATCAGGTCGTTGTCGGCGTGAATCCGCTGCAAGTGGAACGCGTCGTCACCCGGAAAGTTGTAACCGCCGTAGGCCGAGCAGACGCCTTCGAAGCCGCACTTGCGCGCGGCCTGGAAAGCCTGGATACTCAGATTGGCGTGCTGCCCATACGGGAAGGCAAAGTAGCGCACCGGCTTGCCGGTCATCTGTTCGATCGCCTCCTTGGAGCCGGCCAGTTCGTCCCACAACAGTTCGTGCGCGTAGACGCGGCCCAGGTCGGCGTGCGTGCGCGTGTGCGCCCCGATTTCCACGCCTTGCTCGGCCAGGCGGCGAAGCTGACCCGCCGTGTTCGGCGTGAGCGGCCGGCCCAGAACCAGGTCGTGCGGAAAGGGCGTGCGATAGAGCACGTGATCGCTGGCCACGAAGTACGTGACCGGGATTTGCTCGTCGATCAACAGCGGCAACGCGAAGCGGCAGTTGTCCGCGTAGCCGTCGTCGAACGTAATGCTCACCGCCGCCCGCTCGTTGCAGCCGCTGCGGATGCGCCGCTGCGCCTCTTCGAGCGAAACCAGGTCGAAGTTCTGCTTGAGCCAGCGAAGCTGGCGCGCGAACGTGCGCCGCGACGCCGTCCAGTCGTTGGGCGCTTCGTCGGCGATGCGATGGTAGAACAACACCATCACCGGCGCCCGGCCGGCACGCGCTTCGCGCGCGTTGCGGCGCCGGCGCGCGGGCAGCGTGCCGTAGTAGTACAGGCTCAACAGGAATTGGTTCCAAACGTTCATCGTCACCCGCTACGTCAACCGCAAGCCGCTTCAAACCCCTCTGGGAGAGGGCAGGGTGAGGGCGCGCCGCGATGGCACTTCGCCCTCACCCCAACCCTCTCCCAAAGGGAGAGGGAGCCGTCTCTTGGTACCTTACGTTTTCAAGGCCTTCACGCTGTATGTTCTTCTGCGTTTCCCCATTTCGATTTGCCCGCATTGGCGACCGCGCGGAGCGCCTCGCTCTTCCAGGCTCCGGCCAGGTTCCAACCCTTCCGCGCCCAGCGTTTGACGGTTTCGCCGGTCCGCCAGGCGGCGTGCCGCACGTGCGCCGAAGGCCGGCGGGCCACGATCCGCCAGCGCTCGAGCGCGACCGGCTCGGCGCCCCACGAGTGCTTGTACGATTCATCGCCGCGCAAGAAGTCGAACGTGCGATAGCCTTCGGCGATCGCGGAGTTCAATGAGCCGGCGAACGCCAGCCAGCCGGGCCGATCGGCGGCGAACTCGGGATCGAAGCCGCCTTGGTAGTAATAGATCGTGTCGCCCCCCGAAAAACCGTACTCCACGGCGATCGGGCGCCCTTCCAGCTCGAGCCACAAGAGCCGCAGTTGCCCGCTGGCCAGCAGTCGCGCCGCCACTTCCCGATGAAAGCTTGTAAAACGCCCGGAGGAAAAGCAGCCGGCTTGCGCCAAGCTGGCCCGGCGCTTCTGGTGTAAGTCGACGAGGATGGCGAACGCGCGTTCCAGTTCTTCCGGCGTCTCGACGCGCAACAGCTTCGTGCGGCCCGTCTCGAAATTGCGCCGCCACAGCATGCGCGTGCGCTGCCGCCGCGACGGCGAAAGCCCAGCGAGATAATGCTCCCAATCGTTCGGCAGGCTGAGCCGCCAGCTGTTCAGCTCCGGCTGCTGGTGCACGATATGTCCGCGCTGGCGCAGCCGGTCGCGAAACACGTTCATCACGCTGCTGTCCTTCGGCATGCCGGCCAGGTCCACGAGGTCCCAGTCGGCGGCCGCTTCGCCGGCGAGCCAATCGGCCAGCGCCTCGGCGACCTGGGTTTCCCATTCCGGCCGGGCGAGCAGCGTCAGATAGTCGGAGCAGACTTCTCCGCTGCCGAGAAAGCGCACGACGCGCCCTCCGCCGGAAGATTGGCTCAGATACCACGGCGCGAGTCCCACCAGCTCGCCCGCCGAATCGTGCACTGCGGCTGTATACAACTCGCAGCCCGGCTGCCGATAGTGATGCCACCAGCATTCCAGCCACAGCCAACTGCGAAAGACCACGCCACCATCGAGCGCTTCCCACTCGGCGCGCAGCTTCGCCAGCTCGCTGCTGGCGCGAACGCGCGAGACCAGCAACGTCGGCTCTGCCGGTGGGGCGGCGCTCGCGGGCGCGGTGGTTGTCATCGTCAGCTCACCTTGGAAAAACTCAGACCCTGCTTGAGCCAGCCCTTCACGCTGTCTCCGGCCAGCCAGAGGCTGTGCCGCAGGCGTGCGGAGGGGTTGCAGGGCACGATGCGCACGTCCTCGGTCGCCAGCGGACTGGCACGCCAGTGCGCCTTGTAAGGTTCGTCGCCGCGCAGGAAGTCGTACGTCTCGCGCCCTTCCTCGATCGACTGCTTGAGCGTGGCCAGCGTGATCAGCGTGCCCGGATCGAGCGCCAAGGCGCTGGGCTCGATGCCCGACTGATAGGCGTACACGACGCGCCGGCCGAGAATGTGGTATTCGGCCGCGATCGGCTGGCCGTCGAGTTCCAGCCATTCCAGCCGCAGGCTCCCCGCGCGCAATAGCCGGAAGGCCACCTCGTAGTGAAACGACGAGAAGCGCGCGGAGGCAAAGCAGCCTTTGCTTCCCAAGCTCTCGCGCCGCCGCTGATGCAGGAGCGCCAGCAAGTTCAGCCCCCGATGCAGATCTTCCTCGCCTTCGACGCGCCGCAGCCGCGCGCGGCCGGTGTCGAACAGCCGCCGCTCGAAGCGGCGCACTTGCTTGCGATGCGATTTCGAAAGGCTGGCCAGATACTCGTCCCAAGTGGCGGGCAGCGCCAGCCGCCAACAGTGCACGCTCTTACGCCGGTGCACGATGCTTTCGCGCTCGGTCATGCGCTCGAACATGCATCCGAGCACCGGATCGTTGGCCAGGACGCCGGTCAGCTCGATCAGGTCCCAGGGGCGCTGCGTCTCGCCGTTCAACCAGTCGGCGAAACCGGGCGGATCGGAAAGCCATTCGGCCAGCGCCGTCGCGACGCGGGTTTCCCAGCCTTGCGCGGCCAGCACGCTCAAATAGTCGGAGCAGACTTCGCCCGAGCCGAGGAACCGCAGCACGCGGCCCTGCGCCGCGGAGCGCTCGACGTACCACGGCGCCAGGCCGACGAGCGAGCCGGGACTGTCGAATACGGCCAGCACGTGCAGTTCGCGGCCGCGGCCGGGCGCCGTGCCGTCGTCGCCGTACGACCGCCACCAGCTCTCCAGCCACTCCCAACTGCGAAACGGGACTTCCTCGGCCAGCAGGTTCCACTGGGCGCGCACGCTCGCCAGGTCGTCGAGCGTGGCCAGACGTGCGATCTCGAGTCGCTTCTTGAGCTTCATGGTGTCACTCAGGGTGCAGCCTCTGCGCCGCGCGCGTTGTCCGACACGGCGCTCGGACCCGAATTGGGCGAAAGAGCGCATCGGAACAGGCGCACGTCGAGCGGGCGCGCATCGCTTGGCGCAGCCGCTACAAAGGCTTTTCAACTCTTGTTCATATCCGGGCAGTTGCAAGAAATTCCGCCTGCGCCGCCAGCCGTGTCCGTATGCAACCGTGTGGCGAGAAAGCAACGCGGCGTCTCGCGGAATCAACGGCTCGGTGCGGTCCCGCGCCCTCTGGCAGACCCGGCACAAACCGGCGGCGGTGGCGAAAACCAGCGGTTTTCAGCCGATTTTCGCGGGTGGGGCACCCGGCAAGCGGCCGTTTCCGGTTCTTGGCATTGGCTTTGCGAATCTGCCGATCGGACGCACAATCGCCCAGCACCCGGAAAACCGACATGACTCCGATCACTTCGCCTCTGGCCGGCTCGATCAACCTGGTGGAAACGTGCCGGAAGCACTGGCTGCGCCTGATTGTGCCGGCTTGCTTCGTCGCCGGCGCCACGCTCGTTTACGTGGCCGTCCGCCCGAACACCTGGGAAGCCTCGCAGGCTCTGATCGTACGCGACGAGGCGGCCAGCGGTTCGGCCAGGCCGGGCCGGACGAGCCGCGTCGAAGAGATCAAGAGCATCCAGGAAACGCTGCTCGAGCTCAGCAAGAGCCGCAGCGTGCTCTCGGCCGCATTGAGCGAAGTCGGCGCTCCGGCCGAGTGCAGCGATCCGGCCGCCTGGCCGACCGCCAAAGACGTCGAAGGCGTGCAGGACGCCGTGAAGCTCAGCCCGCCCAAGGGCGCCGAGTTCGGCAAGACCGAAGTCTTCTACCTCAAGGTGCAGAGCGCCGACCGCGAGCGGGCCATCCGCTTGACCTCGGCCGTGTATCGCCAACTGCAAGCCCGGCTGGAAGACCTGCTGGCCGCCCAGGCCAAGAGCGCCACGCACGAGCTGACCAAGACCGTGAGCCTGGCCCAGGCTGATCTGGACCGGGTCACCCGCGCACTGACCGTGGTGGAAGAGCGCGTCGGCAGCGACCTGGCCGAGCTGCGCGTTTTGAACGAGCAGCCCTCGGGCAACAGCGACCTGCACCGCACCGCGACCGATCTGGACACCGAGCTGCGTACGCAGCGGGCTGCCAAGGCGGCCAACGAAGAGCTGCTCAAGCTGCTCACCGAATCGCAGGTGAACGCGGGCCGCTTGATGGCCACGCCCAGCCGCCTGTTGGATTCGCAGCCCGCGCTGCGTCGCCTGAAGGACGGCCTGGTCGACGCTCAATTGCACACGGCGACCCTGCTGGGCACGATGACCGAGGCCCATCCGACGGTGCTTGCCGCGCGGGCCAACGAGGAGGAAATCAGCCAGCATTTGCACGCGGAAATCGCGATTGCCATCAAGGGCGTCGGCGTCGATCTGCGGCTGACCGTCGAGCGGATTGCTTCGCTCGAGGAGCAGAGCAAGAGCGTGCACCAGCGGCTCGGCCAGTTGGCCAGCGCTCGTGCCGAATATGCGAACCTGGTCTTTGCCACCCGCCATCGCGGCGACATTCTCAAGACTGCCGAGCAGGAGCTGTCGGCCGCGCGTGCCAGCGAAGCCGCTGCCCACACGGCCAGCCTGATCACGGCGGTCGACCGTCCGGACACCGGCAGCCGCCCGATCGGCCCCGGCCGCACGCTGATCGCGTTGGCCGGCCTCGTCGGCGGCCTGCTGACCGGCGTGGGCGTGGTGTTCGTCACTGCCAAGCCGGCCGTGACCGCCACGGTCGCCCCGGCGGCGGCCCCGGTGACGCCGACCTGGGTTGGCCCGGTCGCCAAGGTCGAGCCGGCCGTCTCGCTCACGTTCAAGCAGGCCTTGAGCAAGATTCTGGGCCAGCAAGCGGCTTGCTAGTCGCGGTTTCAGAACCCTCTCCTTTGGGAGAGGGAGCAGGAAAAGCTCGTTGCCCCAATGTTGCCTGAATGCAACGGCCCGAGGACTTTTCAGGGCGGCAACGCAACGAGTCGCCACGCACGCCGCAAGCTCCGCAGCCTCCTAAGACCAAGCGCGACTTCCGCTTAGTTCATCGTTTCGTGCCGGCGGCCGGTCAGGGCATGGCGATTGCCTTAAGGCTTTCCACAAAACACAGCACAACAGTCCGATCTGCGAAAACCCCAAGGGCCAGCTTCATGATGATCGCTCCCAACCCTGACTACGTCGACGGCGACTCGAGCTTCCCCTTCGGCCGCTCGGCCACCATCGATCGCGTGCGGGGTTCTCTCTCCGGCTCTTTCGCCGCATCGTTGGGGGCTGCCAACCGCAAGCCGCGCCGGGAGCAGCCGGCCACGGTGTCGCTGGCGCAGGAAAACCTCAACCAGGGTTTGGACCTGGTCGAGCCCGAGGGGAATCGCAGCGGCGGCTACCTGGCGGCCAAGCGAGCGTTCGACGTCGCCGGGGCGGCCGCGCTCGTCGTGCTGTTCTCGCCCATCATGCTCGTCGCCCTGTTGGTACTGACGGTGACGACCAAGGGGAAGCCGCTGTTCTTTCAGGAGCGGATTGGCTTCTGCGGCCGGCGATTTCGCATGATTAAGTTCCGCACGATGCGTCTGGACGCCGACAAACTGCAGCACCAGGTGAAGAACGAGAAGGACGGCCCGATCTTCAAAAACCGTCGCGACCCGCGCATCACGCGGATTGGCCGCTTCCTGCGCTCGACGAGCATCGACGAGATGCCGCAGTTGTTCAACATCCTCGCGGGCGACATGTCGTTGGTCGGGCCGCGCCCTCCGGTCCAGCGCGAGGTAGCCAAGTACACCGCCTGGCAGCGCCGGCGCCTGGCCGTCATCCCCGGCCTGACTTGCTTGTGGCAGATCAGCGGGCGTTCGGAGATCGGCTTCGAGGACTGGGTCCGCATGGATCTGTGGTACCTGCGCAACCAGAACTTCCTTACCGACCTGAAGCTCCTGATTCTCACGCCGGCCAGCGTGCTCAGCCGTCGCGGGGCGTATTAGCAGGCCAGAGGCGAGAGGCTAGAGACCAGAGGGCGGACAACGAGTCCCGCCGTCAGTCCGGGAGTTGGATTTGTGGAACAGGTGGCACGGGCATCCTGCCCGTGGCTGTTCAGCCAAGATGCTACATAAGCCCGCTCCGGACGCGTTTTGTGACCTATGTTTTAGGTGCAAAGCACTTCTGCCCGCGCATCTTGAGGCACCGAAGCCATGGCCAGCGTGCTCGACGAACCGCAGGCCGCGACGCCCGCGGTCACGGCCACCGGCACGATTCCGGTGCTGCACCTGATCAACGGGGAACACTATTCCGGCGCCGAGCGCGTCCAGGATCTGCTGGCGTTGTCGCTGGGCGAATGCGGGTTTCGCGTGGCGTTCGCCTGCCTCAAGCCCCAGCGGTTTGTCGATGTGCGCCGCTCGCAAGAGGCCGAACTGTTCGACGTGCGGATGGGCTCCAAGTTCGATCTCACGCCGGTCGGCCGCGTGGCGCGGCTCGTCAAGCGCCATCGTTTCGCGCTCGTCCACGCGCATACGCCGCGCGCCGCGATGATCGGGCGCATGGCCTCGGCGCTCACCGGCGTGCCGTTGGTCTATCATCTGCACAGCCCGACGCTCTCCGACTCGACGCGCACGCACCAGAACCGGTTCAATGCGGCCGTCGAGCGATTGAGCGTGACGGGCGCGAGCGCCGTGATCGCCGTCTCGCATAGCTTGGGCGCGTACGCGCGCCAGCGCGGCATCCGGCCCGAACGGATCCATGTGGTTCCGAACGGCGTGCCGGTGCAAGGACCGCTCGCCGCGCGCGAAGCGCCGTCCAGCGACTGGACGCTGGGGACCGTGGCGCTCTTTCGTCCGCGCAAGGGGCTGGAAGTGCTGCTCGAATCGCTGGCGATCCTGCGAGCCAAGGGCCTCGCGGTGCGCCTGCGGGCCGTCGGCGCGTTCGAGACCGCGGATTACGAACGGCAAATCAAGAGCGAGGCCGAACGGCTCGAGCTGACCGGCGTCATCGACTGGATCGGCTTCACGCGCGACGTGAGCGCGGAGCTGGCGCGCATGGACCTGTTCGTGCTGCCCAGCCTGTTCGGCGAGGGGCTGCCGATGGTCGTGCTGGAAGCCATGGCGGCCGGCGTGCCGGTCGTCGCCACGCGCGTCGAGGGCGTGCCCGAGGCCATTCGCGACGGCCTGGAAGGCCTGCTCGTCGATCCCGGCGATCCCTTGGACCTGGCGCAGGTGCTGGCCGCTGTCATCATGGGGGACGAAGACTGGACCGCGATCCGCGAGCGCGCCCATCGCCGTCAGGCGGAGGAATTCTCCGATCGCAGCATGGCGCGCGGCGTGGCCGAAGTCTACCGCCAGGTGCTCGCGCCATGAGCCGCGTCCGCTTGTTCGGATACCAAATCGACGCGCTGCGCATGCCCGAAGCGGTCGAGCAGCTTTTCGCCTGGACCCGCCAGCGCGACGGCGTCTGCCGCTACGTGATCACGCCCAACGTCGATCACACCGTGCTGTTCCAGCACCACGAGGGCTTGCGCCTGGCCTATGCCGACGCGGCGCTGGTGCTCGCCGACGGCATGCCGGTGGTGCTGGCCTCGCGCCTGCTCGGCCGGCCCGTGCCGGAGCGCGTCGCGGGCAGCGATCTCGTGCCGGCGCTGTTCGACGCCGCGGACCAACACCACGGCGTGCGAGTCTATCTGCTCGGGGCCGCTCCGGGCGTTGCCGAGCGCGCGGCCCTGCGAATCGCCGCGCGCTGGCCGAGTGTCGAGGTGGTCGGCACGTACGCTCCGCCGCTCGGTTTCGAAAAAGACCCGCGCGAGTGCGAGCTGATCTTGTCGCGGATCCGCGCGGCGCGGCCCGACGTGCTCGTGGTCGGCCTGGGCGCGCCCAAGCAGGAGCTGTGGGTGCATGCGCATAGCGACCGGATCGCGGCGCCCGTGGCCTTGTGCGTCGGGGCGACGATCGACTTCCTGGCCGGCGAAAAGCCGCGCGCGCCCCGCTGGATGCGCTCGACCGGCCTGGAATGGCTGCACCGCCTGGCGAGCGAGCCCAAGCGGCTCTTCGCCCGCTACGCGCGCGACGCTTGGATCTTCCCGCGCCTCGTGTGGCGAGAGTGGTCCGCGACACGCAGTTAGCGCGAGCCGGCTTGCCGGGTGGCACTGGCGTGCCGCCAGTGCTTCCTGGAGCGCAGCGCGTGACTTTGTTTCTGGGAAGAACACTGGCGACACGCCAGTGCCACCCGGCGCTCCGCGGCGTACCGCACTGCGCTTGCCGCCGCTACAATCAGTTCGCGTCTGGATTTCAGAACCAGCGGGACGATCAGCGGTGCCATCCAAGAACGTCGTTTGCGTCGTCGTCGATCGCCTGCATGCCGGCATGCTGGGCGCGTATGGCAACGCCTGGATGCGCACGCCCGCCTTCGATCGGCTGGCCGCCGAGGGTTTCGTGTTCGATCAGGCGTTTGCCGATTGTCCGCACCTGGCCAGCCTGTATCGCTCCTACTGGCATGGACTGCCGCCGTTGGCTCGCGGTTGTGCCACGAGCGTCGGTTTGCCGCAGCAGCTCAGCAGCCGCGGTTGCGCCACGGCACTCATTACGGATGAGCCCGAGCTGGCGGCGTTCGTCTCGCTGCGCGATTTTCAGGAGCGCATCGAGGTTGCCCACGACGAGACCGCGGCCGCGGCGGAAGACGAATCGCAAACGCAGATGGGCCGGCTGTTCGGCACGGCCTTCGACTGGCTGGAGCAGGCGCGCGAGCCTTTTTTTCTCTGGATCCACTCGCGCGGCATGGCCGGCGCGTGGGATGCCCCCTTCGAGCTGCGCGATGCCTATGTCGAGGAGGAAGATCCCGAAGCCTCGCCCACGATCGACGTGCCGCGCTTCGAGCTGAGCGAGGACCACGATCCCGACGAAATCCTCGGTTTGACATATGCGTACGCGGGGCAGGTTTCACTCTTGGACATGTGCGCGGGCGCGCTGGTCGATCAACTGCGCGAAAGCCGGCTGGAGGCGAATACACTTTTCATCGTCGTCGGAGCGCGCGGCTTTCCGCTCGGCGAGCACGGCCGCTTCGGGCCGCACGACGCGGCACTCCACAACGAAACCGTGCAGACTCCGTGGATGCTGCGCTTTCCCCAGGTCGAAGCCCATCTCGGCCGCAGTCAGGCGCTGGTTCTGCCGTCCGATCTGCCGGCCACGGTCTTCGACTGGTTGGGGGTGGACACAGACGCGTGGCCCGCGCAGGGACGGTCGCTGCTACCGATCGTACGCGGCCAGCGCCAAGCGCATCGCGATCGGATCTATCTCACGTCGAGCGCAACTCTCGCTCTCCCTTTGGGAGAGGGCCGGGGTGAGGGCGCGCCGCTTTCGACCTCGGATGCAGCTCCGCTTTCTGCTCCCGCCGAGCGCGCCTTGCGCACGCCGGCATGGCTGCTCAAGCTTTCGTCGGACGCAAGCGGCGAGCGACTGCAGCTTTACGCCAAGCCCAGCGACCGCTGGGAAGTCAGCGAAGTTGCCGACCGCTGCCCGGAAATCGCCGCCGAGCTCAAAGAGGTTCTCTTGCGAGCCGACGAGACTGAACCCAACGAGCCATCGCCGCTCGCCGAGCCGCTGGTCACGGAAGTCGACTGACGCCACCTGGTTTTGGGTGGAACACTCTTCATTCTCCACCGACAACGAAACACCTCCTTTACTCATCCGCCTTCGCCACCACGGCCTCGACAAATGAGCGAAACGATCCGGCAATCTCCCACGAGTCGCTGACTCGCTGATTGCATAGCACGGCCTCGTGTTCGATCCGCATGACGGGGCAATCGCCCCTCCCGGCGCGCCTGGCCGTGTCGAAGCAGACCGGATCGTAGCGGCCGTCGGAGGCCTGCCCGAATGGAATCAGGCCCAGTGGGAAGAGCACGTCGGTCATTGCGCGATCGCACGTCATCTTCGCCAAAAGCGCTTTCAGTCCGTTCCCAGGTGGATTGGCGAAGAGTATGGCGAAATCGCGCAGCTCAACTTCCAGCCACCGGTAGGACAGCACCAGTTGCTCATAGAGTGGCGGCAGGGACGCCGGCAAGGCTTTGTGGAGCTCCGCTAACGCGGCGCGGTTCGTAGACGCAACGGCTGGTTTCCAGCGTCGCCTCGCCCACGGGGAGTCGTCGTTCCCGGCATCCAGTTCGGGAGGCAGAAGCTGCTTCTCGTCACAGAGGACCAGGTTGTCCAGCTTGCCGAAGGCCGCCACGAATCGTTCAAGAAGCTGTTGATCTGTCATTGCAGACGCTCGAGGTACGTTGCCGGTCATTGTAGCGTGCGTGTTGGTTGCCGCGTTTGCAGCGAGCGCCGCCCTCAGCCTTGCGAAGATTGCGCCGCGCCCACGAAAGCGAGGAACACTGGCTGCGGAACAGCCAGTGGCACCCGAAGCGCCTGTCCGAGCCCCTGGAACACTCTTCGATAACTTGCGAAGATGGCCGTTTTCCACCACTCCCGGGGGCAACGGACCGATGAGCAAGAAGCTGGCGATCGTGATGGCCGGGGGCAAGGGCACGCGGATGAAGTCTGAGCTGCCCAAGGTGCTGATCGAGGTGTGTGGGCGGCCAATGATCGAATACGTGCTCGACGCGCTCGACGCGGCCGGCGTCGATCAAACCGTGGTCGTCGTGGGCTATCGGGCGGCGGACGTCGAAGCCACGCTGGCCGGGCGGCCGCACGTGTCGTTCGCTCTGCAGGCCGAGCAGCTCGGCACCGGCCACGCCGTGATGATGTGCCGGCGGCAAATCGAAGCGCACGAAGGCCCGGTGCTGGTGGTGGCCGGCGACTCCCCCATGATGCAACCCAGCTCGCTCCAAGAGCTGTTTGCCGAGTACGACCGTTCGCACTCTGCGTGCATCCTGGGTACCTGCAACAAGGACGACCCGAGCGGCCTGGGGCGCATCGTGCGCGACGCGCAGGGCAACTTCGCCAGGATCGCCGAAGACAAGGACGCCACGCCCGAGGAACGCAAGATCCGCGAAGTCAATCTGAGCTGCTACATTTTCGACGCGCGCGAGTTGGCGTGGGCGCTCGACCGGATCAGCTCCGACAACGCGCAGCGCGAGTATTATGTCACCGACTGCCCGGGCGTGCTCAACCGCGCGGGCAAAGACGTGCGCGCCCTGCCGGTCCTCAAGCCAATCGAAGCACTAAGCATCAACAACGCCGAGGAGCTGGCCGCCGTCGAAGCAGCAATGCGCGCCCGCGCGTGAGATAATGCGCGCCCAAGCCAAGACTCGTGGTACGAGGGATTTTTAACCGCAGAGGGCGCCGAGGACGCAGAGGAGGGGAAGAGAAAGTACGAAGTACAAAGAGCGAAGTACAAAGGAAGCAGGCGACAACGTCGCCGGTTTCTGCGCCGGCAGCGGAAGCTGCAACCGTCCGGCGGCACTGCCGCCCCGCCGGAGGCGCGTAATTCCCTCTTCCATCTCCGCGTACTCTGCGCCCTCTGCGGTTAATCTTTGCCCTTACTTGCACGCGCGGCTGCTTTCAAACAGGATATGGGTGCCGAAGCGCTGCCTGCGATCACCTAACCACGCCGTCGCGAAATGAACGACCTCAAGCTGTTCAGCGGCCGGGCCAACCCGGAGCTCACCCAGCGGATTTGCGACTATCTCGGGTTGCCCGTCGGCCGGATCACGATCGGCAACTTCCCGGACAGCGAAATCTGCTGCAAGGTGGAAGAGGACATTCGCGGGCGCGACGTGTTCCTGATCCAGCCCACCTGTCCGCCGGTGAACGAAAACCTGATGGAGCTCTTGATCATGATCGAGAGCTGCAAACGGGCCAGCGCCGAGCGGATCACGGCCGTCATGCCCTACTACGGCTACGCCCGGCAGGACCGCAAGGACGAAGGCCGCGTGCCGATCACCGCCAAGCTGGTGGCCAACATCATCACGCGCGCGGGCGCCGACCGCGTGCTGACCATGGACCTGCACGCCGCCCAGATCCAAGGCTTTTTCGACGTGCCGGTCGATCACCTGTACGCGGCGCCGGTGCTGAACGAATATTTCCTCGCCATGAACATCGACCCCAAGGACCTGGTGGTCGTCAGCCCTGACGAAGGAAGCATCAAGCGGGCGCTGGGGCACTCCGAGCGATTGGGCGGCAGCCTGGCGATCGTCGACAAGCGCCGCGCCAGCGCCGAGATCACACGCCAGGAGAACATCATCGGCGCATCGGTCGAGGGCAAGATCGCGCTGATGTTCGACGACATGATCAGCACGGCCGGCTCCATCTGCGGCGCCGCGCGCGTGATCCACGAGCGCGGGGCCAAGCAAATCTTCGTCGCGGCGACTCACGGCGTGCTGTGCGGGCCGGCCATCGAACGGCTCAAGTCCTCGCCGATCCGCGAGGTCGTGATCACCGATTCGATTCCGCTGCGCCCTGAGCAGTCGACCCCTAAGATCAAGGTGCTCAGCGCCGCGCCGTTGCTGGGCGAAGCGATCAAGCGGATCCACCGCAACGAATCGGTCAGCCGGCTGTTCGACTGAATTCTCGACGGCGCGTGCGACTTCGTGCCCGCGGCGTCAGGCTTCGACGCGCACCGCCTCGGCCTTGCGCTGGCTGCCGCGCGCCCGCCGGGCCATCCACCAGGCGCGAAACGCCTCGGAAGGGACGTATGCCAGGCCCGCGACGAGCATCGCCAGCGCGAGCGGCACGGCGCCGGTGACGAGCGCCAAGCCCAGCCAGATCGGCACACTGAGCGCCAAGAGCAGCGGCCTTGCCAACCGGTTCCAGACGAGCACGGCAAAGGCCAGCTCGAACAGCACCGTGGCATAGTCCCACACCTGGAACAGATAAGGGTGCCAGCCGGTGAGGTCGACCAGTCGCGACTCGGGCCGCGCCGCCAGCCACCAGATGCCCATGCTCGCCCACCAGGCGCCCATCAATTGCGAAAGTCCCATCACGCCGTAGACGATGGCCGTGTGCACCTGGATCAGACGCACCGCGATCGTCGCCGCCACGCACAGGCTGGAGGCCGTGCGGAGCAAATCCGGCGCACGCTTGCGACGGAACAAGGCGTCGAGCGACCAGGAGGCGCCGGCCGGCGCGAGACACAGGTACGCGACCAGGTACGCGAGCACCTGTTCGACTTGCGACGTGAGCATCGGCGCGCGGTGCACGGTCGAGAGCAGCACGATCAGCGACAGAACCGACGTCACGCGCGTGAACAGTCCCACGGTGAACAACAGCAACACGAGTCCGCCCAATGCGTGGGCGACCCACAGCTCGGTCGGCGTCGACAAGAAGTTCAAGTACGAAGGGCGCAGCGTGCCTTCCAGTTGCGCCACGGCGCTCGTGGGCAGCCAGCCGCCGGCGCCAAACAGCCGTACCAGGTCCGGCGTGAGCGTCGCGTGCAGATAGAGCAGGATCGCACCGGTGAAAAAACGGATCGGGCCAAGCACGAACGGATCGCTCGGCGTGAACCAGAAGCGGTTCCAACCGTCGCCAAAGCGGTCGCACAGCGTGCGGAAGTAATTGCCGACCGAGCTGGACACTGGTTTCCCTTCCGCTATTTGCCTTTTTCCACGGGTGCCACCTCGCCGGCGGCAGCCGTCTTGAGCAGATCGACGCGCCCGCCCGAGGCCAGCACCTGCGCGTCGAACACGTTCTCGTAGTAGCGCGCGTCGAACGGGTCGTTCTCGCCGGCTGTTGACGAGGCGACCGCCGCCGGCGAGAGCAGCAGGTGGCCGCGACAGCGGATCGTGCCGCGCGACGCTCCCAGCTCCGCGAGCGCTCCGCCGGCCACGGCCTTGGGCAAGATCAGCTCCGCCGTGTCGCCCCCCGCCGTGCCGTCGTTGCCGGCCAGCGTTCCGATCGCGTTGGCCAGCGCCTGGTAGCGGCGCCGCTGCTCGCCCCACGCGCCTTCCGGCGGCACCGTCACCGTGGTGGCGCCGCCGTCCTGGCGGTTGGCGGTGATCTCGACGCCGAAATCGATGTCCGTGTGCATCCCCCGCGTCAGGTAGTAGCGGGCGATCGGGTCGATCGGCTGCTCGCGCGAGCCCTCGACGCGGTATCGATGGGCCAGGTTGAAATTCAACGTATCGAGATAAGGTGAAAGCACGTCCAGCAGGCGGCGTCCCAGGAATTGCTCGTGGAACTGCGCCGAGTTGCCATAACCCAGCACGGCCACCGAAAGCGAGAACAGATGCAGGAAGATGAGCAGGCTCAACACCGTGCGGACCTCTTGCGAGGGCAGGGACGGACCAGCGGCGTCGGCAGATCGGCGTGCGTCGGGCATGGGCGGCTGCGGCGATAGGGAGATGCGGCCGGAAACGAAGTCGGCTTAGCCAGTGTAGCTTCGCGGACCGGTCGATACGAAGGCGTGCAAAAGAAAAGAGCCGGACCTCGGCGAGCGAGGTCCGGCTCAAGATCTTCCATCACTCCCTCGAGCCGAGAACCCAGGGCGAGGGCTCAACTCGTGGCAGCAATTCTCAAACCAGAATTAACGACGGAAAGCCAGCGTGCGGCCACCGCGAACGGCCTTGGCGCTGGGGGCTTCCGGGGCAGCCGGAGCAGCCGCGGGGGCGGCAGCCGGAGCCGAGCCGTTGCCACAGCAGCCACAGGCCGGAGCCGGGGCCGGGCAGCAATTGCTCTGGCCACAGCAGGTCTGCTGGCAGCAATCGTTGTTGCCGCAGCAGCCGTGGTGACGGTGGTGCCGATGATGGCGACGACCGAAGCAACCGCAGCAGTCATTGTGGCCGCCGCAGCCGCCGTCGCAACCAGCGCCGTCGCAACCATGGCAACCATGGCCGGCGACAGCCGCCTTCTCACCGCCGATCAGGGCGATGCCGACGATCGCGAAGAAAATCGCGATGGCAAAAATCAACGTGCGATTCATCCTAACTCCTCCACTACAAGGTACCGGAACGTAAGGGTCCCAAAACGAAACGCTAACTGCCGTCCTACGTTCTCCCCCCCAGCCGGGACGGCGTCCGAAAGGGGCGGGACCTCAACGCGTCGTGCGTCCAAGCTAGTCGCAACACCGGCCGCCCTGGTAGCCTTTACGGGTTGGGCAGCCTGGACAAGAATGCACAAGCTAGGTTGTTAGGTTATCAGTGACCGATTCCCTGTCAAGGACCGGTGGGAAATTGTGCCTGTTGGAGAAAAGCGGAATAGTGGGATGACTTTGCGGGCAATTGTCCAATTCTAGTTCAGGAACGCGAATCCGAAAGGATCCGCAAGTGCGCAAAAAAAGACCACGGGCGAGATGCCCGTGGCCTGTGAGAACCACGACACGCAAAGGATTGCCAACTAAGAGTTTATTTCATGCAATCGCAGTGCGGTCACGGATGATCCAAGCGCGCGGTAGGGCCGATTATGACGGTCATTCAAACGGCTCGCCGGGCGCTTTGGCAGGATGTCAATTTATTTATCAGCGATTCTACTTCAAATGCTTTTTTGCCCGGGCCGCCTGCGACTTCTCTTCCTCGGCCGCCCGACGGGCCATTTCCTCTTCCGCTAGCTGCTGCTTGCGGACCATGTCGGCCGGGTCTTCGAAGTTCAAAATCAGCGGCAGCGCGTCGTCGAATACCTTGGTCGCCATGCCCGCGATCCGCCAGCCTTCCGGCTCGCGGCGCAGGATCCAGACGATCTTGTCGTTGCTCTTCTGACCGTCTTCCTGAATGTCGCTCCAGGTGCTGGCGACGTGGGCGGCGTCTTCCGCCACCGTCTCCACCTCGCTCACTTGAAACGAGGCCGACGGACTCGCCGGCAGGCCGACCTCCAGCTTGGCTTCTTCGGTCTTCTGCCGAGCTAGCGGCGTGAGCAAACCGGAGGCCACATCCCTATTGCCTGTGCGCAGCGCTTCCATGAATTGCGCGGTCACTTTTTCGGGGCCCGGCCCGGCGGCCTGCCCCGAGGCGTCGGGACCGCTCGAAGACTGGCCGCATCCGACGGCGGCTGCTAGCAGAGCCCCATACACAAAGGCGCTGAATTTTGCCTGCATGCGAAATTCTCCCTTCCATGAGTCACCCTGATGTGCGCCAAAAGCGCAGACCGGGCGCATCCTTGGCCCGGGGGCTGCGGACTTTCGCAGGAATGCCCGTCCAGGTCAAGACGAGCGCGAGACAGACCGCGAGGCGCGAAGCATCGCCAAGACGGCCGCTGCTCCACGAGCGGACCGGCTACCCCGCGCGCAGCCCGCGATCGAACGCGTCCTGATCGCGGCTGTAGAGCGCCAGCACCGACTCGAATCGCTCGCTCGAGATCTTCCACGACGGGGCTTCGTCCGTGTGCGCGTTGCAGTGCGCCACGAACAGCCGGTACATGAACTTGAACAGGTGCCGCGGCACCCGCAGGCTGCGGAAGGCGTCCATCAGCCGCCGATCGGTGACGGCCGGGTCGAACAGGTCTTTGAGGCTCGGCTTGCGGCCGGGCATGGCGCAGGCCTTGATGCGCGCGCTAGCCACGTCGTAGAGCGATTCGCCCGTCCACTCGAGCGACGGGATCATGTTCTGCTTATCCAGGCGGGCGCGCTGGTAAAAATCGCGGTCTTCCCGGTCCAGGTATTGCGACAGCTCGATCGGCAACAGCAGCTTGAAGCCGATGCCCGGATGCTTGAGGAACTTGTTGTCCAGCATCGGCCACAGCAGTGCGCGCATCTGCTCCACCGACCCGTTGACCAGGTGCGGCTCGTCCACGCGGTCGACCAAAACGATGATGCCGCTGAAACCGAGGCTCTGCAAAATGCTCTGGAACTTGGCGAGCATCTCGAAGCGATCGTCCGTGCGCTGCTTGTTGGGCAGCGGCTGGCCGGCCAATTCGGTGCCGGTGAAGCTGGCGAGCACTTGCCGCAACTGGTTGGTCTCGTGCTTGCCCACGCGAACGTTGCGCGAAATGCTCCATGCCTGACGGAAGCGGCGCCACGTGCGATACAAGCGCAGCGACCAGGCAGCCAGGATCAGCAGATAGAACCAGGGAGACTGGAACCACGTCCACTGCTGCAAATAAAACAGCAGGCCGAGGGCGGCGGCGGTGAACAGCGTGGCGCCCACCCAGTCGAGCTGCGCCCACCAGGTGCGATACCGCAGCCGGCGGCGCAGGCGATGCCAGCGCCCTTTGATCGTCTCGGCCGAGGAATGATCGTAGCAGGCCGCCAGCAGCAGCAGGTCGCGCACCTGGTGGCGGTCGAGGGAGCGCAAGCGCTCGGTCGAAATCTCTTCGCCGCCGGCCGATTGCTTCGCGTCCAGAATGCCGTCGGCCAGCTTGGTCACGCCGATCGACAGGATCGAGTCCATGTGATCCCACAGCTTCCACTGCGAGAGCACGCGCTCCGGGCTCAAACGCCGGGTGATCAGCCGGTCGCGAAAGCGGTCCAGAAACGGATTGAAGTCGTCGTACTCGATCGTGAACAGCCGCCCGTCAGGATGCGAGCGGTTGTAGTCCGCCACGTGCCGCACGATCTGCAGGCGCATGGCCGTCTTGCCCGACCCCTTTTCTCCGAACACGATCGACGTGGCCGGCTCGGCCGGATCGCCGTAGATCTTGTCCCACGTCGGATGGTACGTGCTGGCGATGCAGAAATCCTTGAAGACCGGGTCCGTCTGCGCGTCTTCCTCGGCAAAGGGATTGCTGCCGATGCCGTGGTGCTCGAGGAACTGCTGGGTCTTCATCGGGATTTCCTTGGCCGCGTTTTCGTCCGCCGCGTCAACATTATACGGACGGCGAATGGCCGACAGGCCCTCACGACGCCTCCGTCCGTTGACGCTTGCGCTCTACCTTTTGCTGATCGTTGAATCGGCCAAAGACTTGCCGGCCGACGTACGCGCCTTGGCGGACTCGATCGCTTTGGCCTTCCATGCGGCAGCCGGCGTCGGCGCGGGCGTCACCTTCGCTCCCGGCGGCGGCAGGAAGAACACGCTCGGCACCATCTGCCCCACGAGCGTGCGCGACTCGAAGTAAGGCACCCAGTTGTGTTGCTTGCCGACGATGCAGCAAGCGTCGTACTGGCTGATTTTCGTCCGTTCGTACCCGAGCATGTTCCAGCCGACCACGCCGGTATAGCCCAGCGCCTCGGCGCACGACCGGCGATGGTAGAGCAGGTGGTAGCGCTTCAGCACCGGATCGCAACTGTTATAGATATTGAGCAAATGCTCGGTCTGGCCCAGCGCGTGGCCAAAATGCCTGCCGGGCAGCAGCCAATCGTTGTCGCAGGCGGCCGCCAGCAGCACCGCGCGCATCGGCAACCGCTGGGAGTGAACGCGCGACGTCAGGCAGTATTGATTCACCGCGCCGCCGCCGAGCAGGTTCAGGCTGCCGTCGACGATCCGCGTGCCGAAGCTGTAGCCGATCAGGCTGATTTGCAGATCGGGGCTCAGCTCGTCGAGGAACCGCGCGAGAAAGTAGGCTTCGCGATCGCAGCGATACGCCTTCTCGCGAACGTCCTTCAAGGGACCGGCGTCGATCCGCTCGCTGGGCCACGACCAGATCACGAACCGCATCGGCCGTTCGCTCGGCGCCTGCCGCACGAGCGATCGGTACACGGTCGGGCCAACCCAGTCGCGCGCTTCGCCGGCGCTGATCCGGTTGCCGTGCAGCCACACCGTGGTGATCGTGTCCGGGTCGTCGTGCGCCAGGAACTCTTCGCGGCTCGAATTGACCCAGACGCCGCGCTCGTCGCGTCGTTGATATTGGAGATGGCTCGCCAGTTCGGCGGCGTTGCCGCATCCCAGCCCGCGCGTGCAGACCACCCACAGCTCGTCCTGCGGCCGCGGCAGCGCGGGACATGGGGCGCTCGGCGCGTGTTGGGCATTGGCGGCCACAAGCGGCTGGGCCTGCAACCCGGCGCATGCCGTGACCGCCAACAGCAGGAGCCGGCGGGCAAAGAAGAAACTACGTGTTGCTGGAACGCTTTGGATCATGATCATTCCGCCGAAACGCTTGTTATGAGACGCACGAGCGGCCACAAACGGGCGTCGCGCGAGTCCGGTGCGCGTGCGGCAAAGATTGCCGCCTCGGTAAAATGTAGCATTAAATCAACACGAGCGCGCAAGAACGGCAACACGTTGTTAAAAATCGACAGGCGGCGGTTGCACTTCGCAGCGGATGTTGTAGAGTTGCTTGACCCACAGCCTCGCCATGGATTCAATCCGCCCCGTGCTGGAGAAATGAGCCATGAAGAGGCTTCTTGTTTTGACGGCTGTAGCGATGCTAACGGCCGGCGTCGGTTGCGATGCGACGCGTTGGTGCCGTCGCGGCGCCCCGTGCTCCCCTTGTGCTCCTACCCCCGCGTGCTCGCCCGCGCCGATTTGTGCCCCTGTCGATCCTTGCGGCGGCGGCATCAGCTACGGCGGGACGACGACGGTGATGCCCAGCATGGGCGCGCCCACGATCACGACGACGCCTTCGATTGGCACGCCAACCATCGAAGTTCGACCTGGCCCGACCGGTTACACTCCTTAAGCGCCTTGCGACGTGATCCCGCGTTTCGTGCCCGCCTGAGTGTCCGCTACGATCCCACCTGCGTCGGTTTCCAGCGTTTGGAGCGTTCGATGTCGAATGTCTCGCGGTCTAGTCGTCCGCGCCGGCTGGGCCGGCTGATCTTGCGCCATGTGTTCGACGCGCCGCGGCCGCTTCGGCCGCCCCAGGCGCTGCTGCGCCGGGACGCGGCGGAGAAACCGGACGCAGGGCGCCGCGCGGTCTGATTGCGTGTCGGGGGTTGTTTGCGCGACCGGATCTCATGGCGCGACAATCTGCTTGCGCGTCGGGTCTGATTGCTCGCTGGCCGCGGCAACGTACAATGCGATTGCCTGATGGGTCGCCGGTCAGGCGCCGCACGCGCATGGCGATTGCTTCTCGAGCGATTCGACTTCCCCGATGCACGATCCCGCGCGCCCGCCTGAATCACGACGCGATCTGGTGGGCGACGACCGCGCGCACCTGATCCACTCGCTGCACAACGCCGCCGAGCAAGAACATCCTCACGTCTGGCAGTCAGGGCACGGCGCGGTGCTCGTCGACCAGTCGGGCCGCGAGTTTCTCGACGCACTGGCCGGCCTGTGGAACGTGATCGTCGGCCACGGCCGCGCGGAGCTGGGCGAGGCGGCGGCGGCGCAAATGCGCCGGCTGGCGTTTGCCACTTCTTATGCCGGCAGCAGCAACCCGTTGGCCATCGAGCTGGCCGACCGCCTGGCCGACCTGTGCTACCCGCGCATTAGGCGGTTCTTCTTCACGTCCGGTGGCGCGGAGTCGAACGAGACGGCGTTCAAGACGGCGCGCTACTATTGGAAGCTCGTCGGCTCTCCGGCCAAGCACAAGATCATCGGGCGCGTGTGGGGCTACCACGGCACGACGCTGGGCGCGATGTCGGCCACCGGCATCGCCAGCTACTGGCCGATGTTCGAGCCGCGCGCGCCCGGTTTCCTGCACATCGACAGCCCCTATCCGTATCGCTTCCAGCCGCCCCCCGGCACGAGCGCCAACGACCCGCGCACGCCAGGCGAAATGGCGGCCGACTTGCTGGAGGCGGCCATCCTGAGCGAAGGACCCGAGACGGTCGCTGCCTTTGTCGGCGAACCCGTGCAGGGCTCCGGCGGCGTGATCGTGCCTCCGGATGACTACTGGCCCCGAATCCGCGCCATCTGCACGCGCTACCGCGTGCTGTTGATCGCCGATGAAGTCATCACGGCGTTCGGTCGCATCGGCGACTGGTTCGGCCTGACCCGCTACGCCGTCGAGCCCGACATCGTGACGTTCGCCAAGGGCATCACCAGCGGCTATTTTCCGTTGGGGGGCGTGGGCTTGAACGACGACGTCGCCGCGGCCATCGACTCGGCGCCCGAAGAGCAGCGCTGGATGCACGCGTTCACGTATTCCGGCCATCCCGTGGGCTGCGCGGTAGCGCTGGCCAATCTCGACATCCTAGAGCGCGAAGGGTTGCTCGAGCGCGCCCGCGAGCTGGGCGACCATTTGCTGCGCGGGCTGCGCTCGCTCGAATCGCATCCCCACGTCGGCGACGTGCGCGGGCTGGGCTACATGTCGGCCGTCGAGCTGGTGGCCGTCAAAAGCACCAAGGCGTCATTCCCTCCCGAGGCCAAAGTCGGCCCGCGCGTCCACGCCGAAACGCAGCGTCGCGGCATGTTCACGCGTCTGCGCGGCGACGTCTACAACCTCGCCCCGTGCTACGTGGCCACGGAAGCGCAGCTCGACCAGATGGTCAACATCCTCGGCGAATCGATCGAAGCCGTGCTGGGGTCGTAGGCGTGAAAGTCGCAGGCACTCTCCGAGTGCCGTTGCTCCAACAGGCGACAGGCTGCAGGTGGGACCAGGTTGCTCTGCTACCCGAAGTCTGTGGCCTGAAACCTTCTTTCCAGCACATTGGGATCCTAAGCTTAGAATTCCACGTGGACAAGTTGTCGCG
>JADMIO010930467.1_pt1 | contig 35999 bp, 19 predicted proteins | sample 8958161 | NCBI WGS metagenome assembly JADMIO01 (sample SAMN16585339, study PRJNA669376) | soil metagenome | isolation source: Crop rotation soil | place: USA: Cullars Rotation, Alabama | collected 2011
GCGGTCGCGGCGCGGCGCTCCCGCCGATCAGCGCGTTGCCCCCGGAGGTGCAGCGCCAGCTCGCGCTGGCCTCGCCGACGGAACGGCAGCGCATCCTTCAGCAGCTGCAGCAGCGGATGAATGCGCAGGCACCGCAGCGGCAGCGGCGCGGCCTGAACGAGAACTACGCGCGTGAGCTGATGGAGCTGCACACGCTGGGCGTCGACGGTGGATACACCCAGAAGGACGTGATCGAGGTGGCGCGCGCGTTGAGCGGCTGGACCATCGCGATGCAGCAGGGCGGCGGGTTCGTCTTCCGTCCCGAGATGCACGACGCGGCGCAGAAGACGGTGCTCGGACACACCCTGCCGTCCGGCCGCGGCATCGAGGACGGCGAGCAGGTGCTCGACATCGTCGCGTCGCACCCGGCGACGGCCAAGTTCATCACCACCAAGCTGGCCCGGCATTTCATCAGCGACGCGCCGCCGCAGGCGGTCATCGACCGGTGCGCCGCCGTGTTCACGGCAACCGACGGCGACATCAGGCAGACGGTGGGCTGCGTCGTGACGAGCCCCGAGTTCTTCAGCCGGGCGGCATACCGCGCCAAGGTGAAGACGCCCTTCCAGGTGGTGGCGAGCGGACTCCGCGCGGTGCAGGCGCAACCGGATCAGACGCCGCGGTCGGCGCAGGCGGTGGCACAGCTGGGGCAGCAGATCTTCGGTCACCAGACGCCGGATGGGTGGCCCGACCAGGCGGATGCCTGGATGAACACGGGCGCGATCCTCGGCCGGATCAACTTCGGGCTGATGCTTGCCGCGGGGCGGGTGCCAGGCGTGACGCCTGGTCGCGTGCCGGAGCTCGAGCAGCTCGCGAGCTCGCCGCGCGAGGCGCAGGTCGACGGCGTCATCAAGGTGCTGTTCGGCGGGCAGGTGTCGCCGGAAACGCGGCAGGTGCTCGTCTCGGGTGAGAATCCGCTGCTCTCGACGCTGGCCCCGGATTCCACGATGGCGATGAACGACATGGGGATGGGCGCCCCACCGGTGCGCCGGCCGCTGGCCGGTCAGAATGGCGGCGGGCGTGGTCAGGCGCGGCCTGGCAATCAGCAGCCGGTGGCGTTGCAGGGTCTGGCGCAGGTCATCGGTCTGGCGCTCGGCGCGCCGGAATTCCAACGGCGATAGAGGGAGCTTCGCAATGAATCGCAGAGTGTTCATGAAGTCCGGCGCACTGTCGTTCGTGACGCTGGGGCTGGCGCCGAGCTTTCTCCGGCGGAGCGCGTACGCGAGCGAGCTGCTGCGCGGCGCAGCGACGTACGGCAACGCGCGCGGCAAGGTGCTGATCTGTCTGTTCCAGCGCGGCGCGGCCGACGCATTGAACATGATCGTGCCGCACGGCGAGAAGGCGTACTACGCGATGCGGCCGGCGATCGCGATTCCGCGCCCGACGTCGGGGAGCGCCCAGGCGGCGCTCGATCTCGACGGCTTCTTCGGGCTGCATCCGTCGCTCGGGCCGATCAAGGAGCTGTGGGACCGCGGAATGGTCGCGCCGGTGCACGCCGTCGGCAGCCCGAGCAGCACGCGGTCGCACTTCGACGCGCAGGACTACATGGAGAGCGGCACCCCCGACAACAAGGGAACGCGCGAAGGGTGGTTGAACCGCTATCTCGCGACGCACGGCACCTGTCAGGAGTGCAAGCCGTCGGCCTTCCGGGCCGTCGCGATGTCCTCGCAGACGCCACGGATTCTCGCCGGCAGCTCGCCGACCGTGTCGATGGACAATCTCGACGCGTTCACAATCCGCACGAACGGCTCGCAGACCGAGCGCCTCGAGGCGCTGTACCGCACCGGAACGTCCGACGTGGTCCACGCCGCCGGCGGCGAGATGTTCGACGCGATCAAGGCCCTGCGCGCCGCGAACCCGCAGCAGTACATCCCGCAGCATGGCGCGGTCTACCCGACCACGCCCTTCGGCAACCACCTGCGGCAGATCGCGCAGCTCATCAAGTCCGACGTGGGCCTCGAGATCGCCTTCGCCGACGTGGGCGGGTGGGACACGCACGTGAATCAGGGCGCGGTGACCGGTCAGCTGGCGCAGCGCTTCGACGACTTCGCGAAGTCGATTCACGCGCTCGTCACCGATCTTGGCGACCGGATGGCGGACGTCACCATCATGACGATGTCGGAGTTCGGGCGCACGGCGCGGCAGAACGGCAATGGCGGAACGGATCACGGCCACGCGAGCGCGCTGTTCGTCATCGGCGGCGCCGTGCAGGGCAAGCGGGTGCACGGTCGCTGGCCGGGTCTGGAGACGGAGCAGCTCTACGAGGGCCGGGATCTCGCGCTCACGACGGATTTCCGCACCGTGTTCTCCGAGGTCGCCGCGAAGCATCTCGGGGCGAGCAAGCTCGATCGAATCTTCCCCGGTTTCGAGGTCGACCGATCGAAGTGGGTCGGCGTGCTGTAATCCGCGCCAGTCCGGTACGAACGAAAAGCCTCGCCCGATCGGGCGAGGCTTTTCGTTTCAGGCGCGGCTTACCGCTCCTTGGTGTAGCCGGGCGGGATCTGCAGCTTGCGATCCTCGACGTCGACTTCCTTGATGTCGGTGATCATCGTGGTCTGCACGAACTCGAGGGCGCTGGTGTTGCCGCCAACGGCGCCGAGGGACAGCGTCGAGATCGTCTTCACCGGCGTTCCCTGAATCTGCTTGCGGAGCGCCTCGACCTTCGCCACGAACTCCTCCATCGAGCCGGGCGCCGGAGCCGCCGCTCCCTGACGGCCGGTCGGCATGGTCATGCCAGGCAGCATGCCGACGTCGAACGGATTGACGATCGGATAGGGCAGGTTCGCGGTCCACGTCTCGATGACCATGTGGGTCCCGAAGCCCTGGCCCACCTGCAGGTTCACGGTCAGTCGATAGTGCTGCGTCGACCGGCCGTCGACGGTGTCGACGCCGAGGCGCTCGAGGTCGGCGGTGGAGTTGGAGAGATCCGGTCCGCCGTTGCCAGCGCCGCCACCTCCATTGCCGGCGCGGACGCGTCCGGCTCGCCCGCCGCCGCCGACGTCGCCGCCGCCACCACCACCGCCGCCGCCGCCGCCGCGCTGACGATCACCGCCGGCACCCGGATCTCCGCCCATCCCCATCATTCGATTCCCGCCGCCCATCGCCGTGAGATTGCCCGCGGACGCGAGCAGATTGGCGGCATCCGAGTATGCCTGGCGGTCGGGGCTCACGATCACCGTGTGCGCCGAGTCCAGAATCAGCATGTAGTCATCGAGGCTGAATTCAGGCGGGGCCGGCTGGAGCGCCTGGAAGTCGAAGCGCGCGCGCTTTCCGATCGCCGTGACGCGCGCCATGACCAACGGGCCACCGGCGTCGCCGGTGAGCGCGGCAAACATCGACGGCAGCCGCGAGGACATGCGGAGCCGATACGTGACGCCTTTGACTCGTGGGGTCGCCCGGCCAGGCGCGATAGCGCCGAAGGATGGTGCGATCGCGAGCGCGAATGCCGCGACTGTCGTCAGACGGCGGAAGGGACTGATCATACGAAAGGTGGGAATGAGGGGCCTGACAGCAACGCTGGGATCAGCGGTGCCTTCCTAGAATACGTCCGAGACCACGTTTGAGTGACTCCAGGATTCGATCGACGTCATTGCGACCGGGGGCCACGGCTCCATCGGACTCATCGGCCACCGAGCGATGGTATGGCTCGGTGTGCAGCTGGCATGGCTCCTTCGGAGCGGCGTTCGGCTTGAACCACTCGCGAACCCGCCGAGGACACCAGGCGGTCGCCAACTGGCCGGTTTCGGGGTCGATCACGGCCGGCACCATGCCTTCGGGCACGAGCCAGTTGGCGTTGGCGGGCTCGCGCCAACCGGCTCTGTAGATCTCCGCCCAGGCCGGCGCGGCGAGCCGACCACCGGCGGCGTTCGTGCTGATCGGCCGCGGCGTGTCGTACCCGAACCAGACGCCGGCAACGAGCGTGGGCGAGAATCCGACGAACCAGACGTCGGTGCCATTGTTGGTCGTGCCGGTCTTCCCCGCGAGCGGTCCGGTGAGGCCGGCGTCGCGAAGCGCGCGTCCGGTTCCGTAGTCCACCACCGCGCGCAGCATCGACGTCACCTCGTACGCGTCGCGCGGATCCATCGCGGCGACCCGCGCCGTCTCGACACGCGCCAGCTCGGTGCCATCCGGCGCGAGAATGCGAGCGACGAGACGGGGCCGCACCCGCACGCCTCCGTTGCCGAAAGGCGCGTAGGCAGCGACCAGCTCGAGAGGCGTGACCTCCTCCGAGCCGAGGGCAATCGACGGCACCGGATCGAGCTTGGTGGTGATCCCGTTGTTTCGCGCGGCGGTGATCACCGCCTGCTCGCCGATGGCGCGACTGACGCGGACGGTCGCGACGTTGGCGGAGGCGATGAGGGCCTGTCGCATCGTGATCGTGCCGTGATAGTCGTCGTTGTAGTTGGCGGGGATCCACACCTGCCGGCCCATCTCCACCTCGATCGGCTCGTCGTCGACGAGGGTGGACGGCGGGTAGTTGGCGTGCATCGCCGCGGCGTACACGAAGGGCTTGAACGCGGACCCTGGCTGACGGCGGGCGGAGACCGCGCGGTCGAACTGACCGCGCTGGGTGCGGCGTCCGGTCACCAGCGCGCGAATGTCGCCGGTCAGCGGATCGAGCGCGACGAAAGCGCCCTGCGCCCCTTCGGCCACGCGGCCGAACGATTCGACGGTCTCGCGCGTGATCGCCGATGCCTGTCGAACGACGACGCGGTCGGCGACGCGCTGGAGCGTGCCGTCGAGCGTCGTTTCCACGGTGACGTCGCCCTCCTTGAGGGCATCCGGCACCAGCGAGTCCACCACCGCTCGCACCGCGTCGATGGCCGACGGCTCATCGGCGATGGAGGGGCGCCACTCTTCGGCGGCGATCCGGATCCGCTCCGTCTTGGCCCGGCGCGCGGTTTCCGCCGGGATCAGTCCCTGCTCGGTCATCAACGAGAGCACCAGATCGCGGCGGGCCTGCGCGCGGGCGCGGTCGTGGCGCGGCGAGTAGGCCGACGGAGCCTTGGGCAATCCGGCGAGGAGCGCGCCCTCGGCCACGGTGAGCTGCCCGACGCTCTTGCCGAAGAGATCGCGGCTCGCCGCCTCGACACCGTTCACGCCGTTCCCGAGGTAGATGACGTTCAGGTAGTGCTCGAGAATCGCCTGCTTGGTGAGCTCACGCTCGAGCAGGCGCGAGATGCGCAGCTCGATGAGCTTCCGCCGGAGCGATCGTCCGTGATACCGGTCGAGGAGAAAGCTGTTGTGGGCGACCTGCATGGTGATGGTGCTGAACCCCTCGCGCACTCCGCCGGCGCCGAGGTTGCGAACGATCGCGCGGCCGACGGCGCGCCAATCGAGACCGTTGTGCTGATAGAAGCGTCGATCCTCGGTGGCGACGAAGGCGTCCTGGACATGCTTGGGAACCGCCGAGAGCGGGACGTTGACGCGCCGCACGACGGCGAGGCGTCCGATCAGTCGACCGTTCCGGTCGAGCACCCGTCCGCCCTCGCTCGGATGGAAGGCCCGGATCTCGGCGGCGGACGGGCACCCGGAGAATCCACAGGTGCCGAGCCAGGCGTCGAAGCTCCAGGTGAGGACGATGGCGGCGGCCAGCGCGACGCCGAGCACGCGATGCTTTATCGTCGGCGCCGACCCGGTCGCGTCGTAGCGCCAGCGGTCCTTGAGCCGGTGCAATCGGGTTGTGAAAAACGACATGCGGCGAAGTGGCGAGACGCGGCTGACCGGGGTCTAGTGTGGTACGCCTCTCGCACTCGCATGTTTCCGGCCCGTCACGCGATCGACACGCGTGCGCCGTGAGTCATTGTGATGGCGCGCACTCATCCATTCCCGATCATGATCCACTCTTCCCGCTCGTCGCAGCCGACGCTGATGATCTTCGCCCTGGCCGTCATGGCCGTGCTCGCTGGCTGTGGGAGTGGCGGCGCGAAGCCAGCGGATTCAACGGCAGCGCATGCGACGCCGACGCGCGACTCGGCCGCCGGAACGGTGGCACCAGCCACCAGTGCGTCGGAGGATACCGCCAAACGGGCGGCGAACCGGATGGGGCGAATCCCGGTGGTGGAGTACCATCTCATCGGCGATTCCGATTCCCGATACGGGCGCTCGCGCGAGCATTTCCGCAAAGACCTCGAGATGCTCTACGATCGCGGGTATCGGCCGATCACGATCGCGCAGCTGCTCGACAAGAATTTCTCCGCGGTGCCGCCGGGGAAATCGCCGGTGGTGGTGGTGTTCGACGACGCGTCACCGGGACAGTTCCGGTACATCGAGAGCGGCGGATCATTGCAGATCGACCCGAAGAGCGGCCTGGGGATCTGGCTCGACTTCGCGAAGACGCATCCGGAGTGGACGGGCAAGGCCGTGTTCTGTCTGCTGAACGGCGCGGCGTCGGGCCACAACTTCTTCGGCGACAGCCCGAAGTTCGAGGGTCAGAAGCGCGACTGGCGTCTTCCGAAAGTGAAATGGCTCGCGGACAATGGCTTCGAGCTGTGCGACCACACGCTCTGGCACGCGCAGCTGAGCAAGTTCCCCGACGCCTTCGTGCAGGAGCAGATCGCGCGGAACGCGCTCGGCATCGACTCGGCGGCGCCGGGCTATCGCATCCGGACCATGGCGCTGCCGCAGGGACTGTGGCCGAAGAACAGGCCGTTGGCGTGGCAGGGATCGTGGACCGATCCCAAGTCCGGCAAGACGACGTCGTATCACTTCGACGCCGTGCTGGAGGTGTCGGGCGGGCCGACACGGAGCCCGTACGATCCGAAGTTCGAGCCGCACAGCATCACGCGGATCGAGGTCTTCGACGACGAGCTACGGAAGGTGCTGGATAAGCTCGATGCGACGAAGGGAAGATTCGTAGATCGGTAAGGGGTAAGGCGTAAGGGGAAGGAGGAAGGGGGGAGGGGGAAGGAGAGAAGCGGTGAAGCTTCTGGCTTCTGGCTTCTGGCTTCTAGCTTCACGCTTCCAGGCTTCCAACTCAGGCTTCCAGCTACAGCCTCCAAGCGCCGAGTGTTCGCAGGGTGTCCTCGAGCGCGCGGCGGTGTGCAGGGTCCTTCGCTTCGGCGAGAAGCCCGCGGTAGGTCGCGAGCGCGAGATCGAGGGCGAGCGGATCGTGCTCCGCTCCGGCGACGCTCGCGGCATTGTCGGCCAGCGCGGCGCGGGCCAGCTGGTCGGCCGGGAATCGCTCGGCCACTTCGCGCCAGCGTTCCATTCGCGCGCGTGGATCCGACTCCGACAGTGCATAGAGATGCCAGGCGCCGCGGTTCGATGGATCGGCCGTGCGGGCGCGATCGGCGAGCGCGCCGACGGTTTGCGGGCCACGGCCAGTGAGCCAGTAGGCGTTGGCGAGCACCACCAGCGACTGCGCGTCGTCGGGACGCCGCTCGACGACGGACTCGAAGATGGGAATGACGACTTCGGGGATGTCGCGATGCGGCACGCTGGCGTCGATCAGCTCCGCGGGATCGGTGTCGCGGGCGAGGGTGCGCAGGCCGTCGAAGAGGGCGCCCAGGTCGTCGGTCTGGCGATACCGATCGACGAGCGTATTGATTGCGATTGCGGTGGGACTCTGGCTCGGCACGTGACGTGCGGGGTCTGTGGCGGGAGCAAGGTGCGGTCGGGCGTACAAGGTGGTCGACCGCGCGGGGGAAGTCACCGCCGGCCACGGTCACGCGCGCCGTCGGTGGCCTGGGAGCAGGGTTGCGCGGTCCGGGGGAAGTTGCGATACTCGTAGCGTCCGTCGGCCCGGCTTCGTCGATCTGGTTCCGGCCGAACCGACTGTACCGGTTTTCCGCTCAGGCGCTCTCGCCTGCGGGAGCCGCCCGTTCCACCGCGCCGGAGCGAGTCGCCCGGGCCCGTGTGAGAAAGCCCGAGTGGTAGTGCGCCTGGCGCACGTGCCCAAGCGCCGCGTTCAGTCCCGTCACAGGCTTCGATCCTGACCGCTTCCGGATCGGAGTGATTCGACCGGTATACCCGTTCGTTCAGGGTCCGGCGACGAGCAATTGCAGGCGAGGGCGCCCGAATGGCGCTCCCGAGACGATCACGATCAGACCTCTACCACGCGTTTCAATGAACAGCATCCGCGCTGGCCGCCATGGTTGGCGGCCGTCACCGGCTCCCGTCGCACACGTCACGAGGCTCGCGTATGAGTGAGCCGAACCCGTACCGCGACGAAGGGAGTGAGGGCAACGGCGGTGACGGCAGTGCCGGCCCAGCGTCCGACGGAAACCGCGGACGCGCCGAGCGAGACGACCAGCCGGCGAACGAAGGCGGCGGTGGATTCGACCGTTCGGCGGGGGGCGAAGGCGATGCGGGTGGTGGCGCGGATGGCGCGACCGATCAGGGGGGCGGACCCCAGCGCGGCAACTTCAATCAGGGCAATCAGCGCCCGGATCGCGGCGAAGGATTTCCGGGACGCAACGGACGGCGTCATCGGCGCGGCCGCGGACGCGGTGGCCCGAGGCGGGAGCAGGCGCCGGCCGGCCCGGTCACCGTGGTGCCGACGACCGAGGTGCGCGGCTGGTTCGACCCGTCGCGCGACGGTGGGTTCATACGCCGGGCCCCGAACAGCTACCTGGCGGAGGGCGGCGATCCCTGGATTCCGCCGCACGTGATCCGGCAGTATGGCCTGCGCCGGTCCGACGAGCTGGTCGCCACCGCCGGCATCGATCCACGCGGCCGCACCGTCGTCGCCGAGATCCGGACGATCAACGATACGCCGGTCGCCGACGTCGGGATCCGGCCGGAGTTCAACTCGCTGACGGCATCGTATCCGGAGCGAAAGCTCTTTCTCGAAACGGGACGGTCCGCCAAGGGCGGGCACGAGCTGACGCGGCGCGCCATCGATCTCATCGCGCCGATCGGCTATGGGCAGCGGGCGCTGATCGTCGCGCCGGCTCGCGCGGGCAAGACGACGCTCCTCCATGCCATCACCGAGGGCATCGCGATCAACCATCCGAAGGCGGCGCTGCTGATCCTCCTCGTGGACGAGCGACCGGAAGAGGTCAGCGAAGCCATCTCGTGGGGCGTCGGCGAAGTGGTGTCATCGAGCTTCGACCAGCCGGCGCAGCGCCACGTCGAAGTGACCGAAATGGTGCTGGCCCGGGCGCACCGGCTCGTGGAACAGGGCCGCGACGTCGTGATCGTGCTCGACTCGCTGACGCGCATGGCGCGAGCGCACAACACGGTGGAGCGCGGCAGCGGACGCACGCTCTCGGGCGGTCTGGACGCGACCGCGATGGCGAAGCCCAAGGCCTTCTTCGGATCCGCGCGCAACATTCCCGATACCTCGGGCGGCGGATCGCTGACGATCATCGCGACGGCGCTCGTCGAGACCGGGTCGCGCATGGACGACGTGATCTTCGAGGAGTTCAAGGGCACCGGTAACTGCGAGATCAAGCTGGACCGGAGCCTGGCCGAGAAGCGGATCTATCCGGCGATCGACATCGGGACGAGCGGAACGCGGCGCGAGGAGAAGCTGTTCCGCGCCGACCAGCTCGACGCCGTCTTCACGTTGCGCCGGGGGCTCAGCCAGATGCCGCCGCAGTCGGCGATGGAGTGGCTGATCAAGCGGATCGCCGCGACGCCGAGCAACGACCAGCTGCTGTCGGGTCTGTGATCGTGGGCTGATGGGTCGATAGATCGGTCGGTCAACGGGGGAGCCTGAGTCATCAGGCTCCCTCTTTTTTCATCCGGAAGCCCCTCAAACGGGCCGGGCGGATCGCTTCCTCATGGGCCCGGTGCTTGCTCTTGAGGACCCCCATGCGGCCCCGGCCATTCAGCGGGCTGTGCCGCGCTGCTGCCGGATGCCTGCTGTTCCTCGCGGTGCCGGTCCTGGCGCGCGCGCAGGCCAAGTCCAAGGACGATCCGCGCGAGACGCCGGAGGTCCGGAAGCTCGTCTTCCACGGCGTGCAGTCGGTGGATCAGGTGGATCTCGAGAAGAGCATCGCCACCGACGCGACTGCCTGCCGGAACATCCTGCTCACGCCGATCTGCCTGGTCTCGCGGTCGCCGTACTTCGTCACGCGAAAGTATCTGGACCGGAAGGAGCTCGCGACCGACGTATTGCGGATCCGGGTCTACTACTGGAAGCACGGCTTCCGGAACGCCGAGGTCGACACGACGGTCACGTCGATCGGCCCGGAGCAGGTGCAGGTCACCTTCGACGTTCGCGAAGGTCCGGCGACGCGCGTCCGGCGTCTCGCGATCCAGTACGACTCGACGCTCCTGAGCGATCGGCGCGTCAACAAGCTCGTGCTGCTCAAGGCAGGGGACCCGCTCGACCTCGTGAAGCTGGACTCGATGCGGATTCTCTACGCCAACGAGCTGTGGTCACAGGGTCACGGCGACGCCCACGTCGACACCGCCATCGTCGTCGACACGGCGCGGAAGATCGCCGACGTGCGGCTGCAGCTCGTCCCCGAGCACGCGACGTTCGTCGGTCCGATCGTCATCCGCGGGCTGGACCGGGTGAAGGAGACGACCGTCCTGAACTCGATCACCTTCCACACGGGCGACGCGTTCCGGCAGAACGACATGCTGGAGAGCCAGCGCAACCTGTTCGAGTCGGGACTGTTCCGGCTGGCGGCGATCGAGGTGCCGCCGCAGCTGGACAGCGTCAAGACGGTCACGATCGCGCTCAACGAGTCGCCGCTCCACTCGAGTCACGTCGGCGTGGGGCTGACCAACACCGAATTCCTCCAGACCCAGGCGACGTACACCGCCTTCAACTTCTTCGGCGGGGCCCGGCGCCTGGACATCAACGGCACGGTCGAGAAGATCCTGGCGACGCAGCTCGCCGGTCATGGATTCTTCCACAACCCGGGCGCGGACATCCCCGGCGCCGACGCCGGGAAGTACCTGCAGCCGACGTGGAGCGCGAGCATCGAGTTCAGACAGCCCGCGTTTCTGCGGCGGCCGGCGAACCAGGCCGGCTTCAGCGGCTTCGCGCACCGCCGATCGACCCCGGGGATCTTCATCGATCGCGGATTCGGCGGCACCGCGACCTTCACCCGGCAGGTGCGGATCCGCGCGCCCGCGAGCCTCACGTACCGGTACGAGGTCAACCGGGTGGACGCCGGCGATGCGTACTTCTGCGTGAACTACGGCGTCTGCGACACGTTGACCATCGCGTCGCTCCGGTCGCACCAGACGCTCTCGCCGCTGGCGCTGACTGGATTCATCGACCGGTCCGACGATCCGCTCGATCCGACGCGCGGCTACGTAGCGCGGATCGATCTCGAGCATGCCTCGGGGCTGACGATGTCGGACTACCGATACAACCGCGGGTACTTCGACGCGGCCGCGTACGATCATCGCGGGCGTCAGGTCTTCTCGGCGCACCTGCGCCTGGGCGCGGTCCACGCGTTCAGCGGGCCCGATGGCGACGCCGTGCTGCATCCGCGGAAACGGCTGTACGCGGGCGGCGCGTCGTCGGTGCGCGGCTACGGCGAGAATCAGCTGGGCCCGCGGATCCTGGCGGTGGACCCGGCGATCCTCACCGACCCGGCGCGCCCGTCGGCCTGCACGCTCGCGTCGATCCGGGACCGGAGCTGCGACCCCGACGCGCGGAACGAAGCCGGCACGGTCTTCCGCGACGGCGACTTCATCCCGCAGCCGCTCGGTGGAACCTCGGTGGCGGAAGGGAGCGTGGAATACCGGTTTCCGCTCCCGCTGCACCGCAAGCTCAGCGGCGCGGTGTTCGTGGACGGCGGCGTGGTAGGCGAATCGCAGCTGCAGACGCTGAGCGACGTCAAGAACATCACGCTCGGCACCTGGGCAGTCACGCCGGGCTTCGGCATCCGGTACAAGTCGCCGGTCGGACCGATCCGCGTCGACGTCGGCATCAATCCGCGGCAGACGGAGCAGCTGGCGGTGGTGACCGAAGTGCTGATCGACGGTGAGCGGAAGATCGTGCCGCTCGCGCATCCGCGGACGTATTCACCGGCGGGCAAGACGCTGCTCGACCGGCTCACGCTCCACTTCTCCATCGGCCAGCCGTACTGAGATGGAAACGCCGGGCGACGGGTCGAACGATCGGGAGGCTCCCGTGGCGAACGCGCCGGCAGCGCCGGTGATCGTCGTTCGCCGCCGCGGCGTGTGGTGGGGCGAGGTCGTCGGGGCGATCGTGCTGGCAAGCCTGATCGTCATCGTGCTCGGCGCGACGGCGGTGTACATCCTGAGCAGCACCGACTGGGGACGCGAGCGCACGCGGCGATACGCCGAAGCGCTTCTGCAGAAGTCCGTGCACGGTCGCGTGCGAATCGGGAAGCTGAGCGGCAATCTGCTGACCGGATTGGTGGTCGAGGACTTCGCGATCACCGACAGCATCGGGCAGCCGTTCATCGCCATCCCGCGGATGCGCGGCGACTATGGCATCGGCGACCTGATTCACAAGCGGATCTGGGTGGACAACGTCGTGCTCGAGCGGCCGTTGATCGTGCTCGACCGGCGTCCGACGGGCGAGTGGAACTGGCGCCGGATCTTTCCGCGCGACACCACGCCGAAGCCGCCGCGGACCCAGACGGGATGGATGGACCGGATCCGGCTCACCAACCTGCGGATCCTCGAGGGCAACCTGGTCATGCGCACGCCGTGGCATCCGAGCCGTCGATTGACGCCGGCGGCGGCGGACAGCGCGATTCGCGCGGTGCTGTCGGGGCACGAACGGCTGATGGTCGAGCGGGTGACGGGCGGATTCCAGAAGATCATCGAGCTGCGGTCGGTGACGGCGACGCTGCCGCTGCTGCGGTTGTCGGAGCCGGGGTACAAGGAGCGCCTGGCGCGGGTCGCCGCGCTCGAGATGCAGGCGTATCCGTTCCGTCCGCCGGCGGCGGAAGTGCGGGGCCTGCGCGGCGACCTGCCCTTCACCGACGATTCGGTGTGGTGGCATGGCGTGACGGTCCGACTCCCGAACTCGGTGGTGTCGGGCGACGGGAGTTACGGGTTCAAGACCGGCGATCTGACGATCACGGCGCACGGCGCGCCGACGTCGTTCGCCGACATGCGGTGGTTGTATCCGCGGATGCCGTCGAACGCCGGCGGGACGCTCGATTTCGATCTCCGGTGGCGTGACGCCGTCGAGGAGTACCGGGCGTACAACATGTCGGTTCACGCGGGCGGCGCCCGCGTCGCGGGGAGCTTCGGCCTGACGCGCGGCGATTCGGTGACGATCCACGACACGGACCTGAAGTTTTCCGGCGTCGATACGCGATTGATCGAGCAGGTCCTCGAGGGCTTCGATTCGCCACGGCGCGGCACGCTGAGCGGGCACGCGAAGGTCGCGGGTGGACGGAGCGCGCTGCGGGTGGACGCCGACGTGACCTTCGCCGACCAGCAGGGGGCCGGCACGTCACGGGTGTTGGCGCAGGGCGAGATCGGATTCCCGGGACGCGGCATCCGCGCGTCGAATCTGCATCTCGATCTGCGCCCGGTGCAGGTGGAGCTGGCGCGGATGTACGTGCCGAGTCTGCCGATCTCCGGGGTAGTGACGGGAACGGCGGTGGTCAACGGCTCGACGGTATCGGCGCTCGCGATCGTCGCGGATCTCGACCACGCCGATCGCGGTCTGGTGTCACGGGTCGCGGGCCGCGGCACGATTCACCTCGGCACGCGGCCGACCTTCGACATCGACGCGCGCGCCCATCCGGTCTCGCTGGCGGAGATCGGGCGGTTCTTCCCGTCGGTGGGGCTGCAGGGAGTCGCCAGTGGTCCGTTCCGGGTGACCGGAACCACGAAGGCGGTGGCGGTCAACGGCACTCTGGCGCTGAGCGGTGGCGGCTCGCTGACCGGTCACGCCGATGTCGATCTGACGGGCGCGAAGCGCTATGACGTCGCGCTGTCGATGCACACGCTCGACCTGCACGCGGTGGTGGCGAAGGCCCCGGCGACGTCGCTGACGGCGCGCGCGACGGCGCGGGGTGTCGGGACCGATCTGGCGACGATGCGCTCGACGATCGCGGCGGACCTGGCGACCTCCCGCTGGGACAGCGTGGCGGTCGACACCGCGTCGGTGCGGGTGACGATCTCCGACGGGCTCCTGGACGTCGCGCGGTTCTACGCCGCCGGTGGTCACGCGGTAGCATCGGCGCGAGGCGCTTTCGGACTGACGGCGAATCGCTCGGGCACGCTGACGTACAACGTGGCGATCGATTCGCTGGCGGCGTTCAACCGCTGGATTCCGGGACTGCAGAACGACACGACCGTCGTTCCACCGCGCCCGGGGCTGGTGGCGCGGGCGGTGTCGAGCGCGCGCGCCGACTCGGCGCGGATCGCCCGCGCGACAGAGATCGAGCGGATCGTCACCGGCAAGGCGCCGCCGACCCTGCAGGTGACGATGCCGAGGAGCGTGCGGCGCGACTCGCTGGGTGGGACGGCGTATGCGGCCGGCACCATTTCGGGGAATCTTCACGACTTCGACCTGCGCGGCCGCGCCGGCGGTGAGGACGTCGTCGCGCGGGGGAACTTCATCCGTCGCTTCCAGTCGGAGTACGTGTGGACGAACGCGCGGACGCCGCAATCGATGCTCGCGGTCGGACTCGACGCGGACAGCGTGATGGCGGGCGGGTTCGCGCTCGACAGCGTCGGCGTGCGGTTGTCGTATCACGCTCCCGGCGGACACGTCGACGTGCTCGTGCGGCAGGACGACCGTCGCGACTACGGGTTGAGCGGCGACTACGCGATCTCGACGGCGCGCAACGAGCTGAAGATCGCCGCGCTCCGACTGCGGCTGGACACGGCGCTGTGGACGTCACCGCATCCGGCGGCGATTCACTGGGGCGGCCCGGGGATCGACGTGCAGAATCTCGAGCTGCGGAATCGCGGCAACGGGCGCGTGTACGCCAACGGGCTGCTGCCGACCGAAGGCGTCGCGAACTTCGAGCTGGCGGTCGACAACTTCCCGATCGGCAACGTCATGGATCTGATCGAGAGCGACGTCCAGCTGTCGGGGCTGATCACGCTCGCGGGATCGATGTCGGGAACGCTGCGCGACCCGACTTTCCGCGGCGCGTTCGGGGTGGTGCGCGGCGAGTACGACGGCACGGCGCTGCCGGAGCTCCAGGGCACCTTCCGGTACGCGGACCAACAGCTGGCGACGCACGTCGACGCGCTGCGCAACGGCGGCCGCGCGCTGGCGACGCTCGATGGCCGCATTCCCATCGACCTGGCGTTCAGCGGCGTCACCGGCTCCCGGATGTTGCGGGCGCCGATGGCGGTGGATCTCAACGGTGACAGTCTGCCGGTCGAGCTGATCCCGCACTTCACCGACCTCGTGTCGAACGTGCACGGCCGCGTGGCCGGGTCGATCTCGATGCGCGGTCTGCTCAGCCGGCCCTCGTTGACCGGCGGACTGCTGATCGCGAACACGACGCTGACGGTGAACGCCACCGGCATGACGCTTTACGACGTGCACGGCGCGATCCGGATGGCCAACGACGTGGTGACCTTCGGCAGCGAGCAGGAGCCGATCAGCGGCGACGCGAAGGGACCGGTATCGATGCGCGGCACCATCGAGGTCGGAAGCTGGCGCGATCCGAAGCTCGACCTGTACCTCTACTCGCGGAACGCCGAGGTGCTGGACAACAAGTGGGGGAAGATCAGCGCCGACGTCGGGCTCGCGCTCAAGGGACCGCTGACCGCGCCGTACCTGAGCGGCGGCGTGACGGTGGTCGACGGGGTGATCCGCGCGCCGAATCCGACGGGCAAGCATCTCATCGGCGCCGGCGACCCGGCCCTCTTCAACGTCCTCGACACGGCGATCGTGGCGGACCGCGATCTGATGCCGATGCATTCGTCGCTGCTGCGGAGCCTGCGGGTCGATCTGACGGTGGAGATCAACCGCAACACGTGGGTGCGGAACAGCGACGCCAACGTCGAGATCTACACCGACTATCCGTTGCGGGTGAGCCTGCAGAACGAGGCCGTGTCGCTGACCGGCGTCGTCACCACCGATCGCGGCGACTACAAGTTCATGAGCAAGCGATTCGCGGTAACGCGCGGGTCGGCGATGTTCATCGGCTCGAACGAGTGGCCGCCGAATCCGACGCTGCAGGTGACGGGTGAGTACCAGGTGCAGCAACCCGGCGCGCCGGCGCTCGACGTGAAGGTGCTGATCGGCGGGACCCTCAAGCGGCCACGCCTCTCGCTCGAGAGCGACGCGCAGCCGCCGCGGTCACAGTCCGAGCTGCTGAGTCTCCTCGCGTTCGGCCAGTCGTCGACGTCGCTGGCGTCGCTCCAGGGATCGAGCCTGGCGCAGAGCGGCACCGTCGGCGACTACCTCGGCGTCGGCGCGCGCCGGTTGACGAGCGTGATGATGGGCGTGGCGGTCGATCAGCTCGAGGACGAGGCTGGCCGGAAGCTCGGCACCGATTACTTCAACATCACGCCGGCCGACGTGCCGATCGAGCTCACGAACGGCGGCACGCTGCTGGCGCAGACGCGCTTCGAGGGCGGCAAGTACCTGAACCCGCGGACCTTCGTCGTCGGTCAGCTGGTGGGACCGTACCCCGGCTTCCGCGTGCAGTACCGCGCCTCGGAGGGCTGGCGGTACGAGGCGAGCACCGAGCCGCGTTTCGTTCTTCTTCCGCCCACGCTGTCCAAGCAGGACTATCGCACGCGGCAGGCGTATGGGGCGTTCGTGATCCGCGAGTGGAAGTTCTGATCAGCGGGCGAGGCGGCCGTACATCGCCGCCATCGCGTCCATCCCTTTCTCGAAGTTCTCGACGCTGATCCACTCGTTGGGCGCGTGGGCGTTCTCGCCGGGCAGACCGAACCCGATGAGCAGCACCGGAACCTTCAGGATCCGCTCGAAGTCGCCGACGACGGGGATCGAGCCGCCTTCGCCCGTGACGACAGGCTCGCGTCCGAAGGCCTGCGCGAGGGCATCGCGCGCCGCCTCGAAAAACGGCCCCGAGGGCTCGGCACGCCACGGACGGCCGCCATGGAGCGACCGCACCGTCGCGGTGACGCCGCGCGGCGCGACGGCAGCGACGTGGGCCTGGAGCAGATCGCGGATCCGGTCGGGTGACTGGTCGGGGACGAGACGACAGCTGACCTTGGCCATCGCGCGGGCGGGCAACACGGTCTTCGCGCCCTCGCCGGTGTAGCCGCTGAGCAGACCGTTGACCTCGCAGGTCGGCCGCGACCAGATGCGCTCGAGGGTCGAGTAGCCTTTTTCGCCGCCGAGCGCCGGCGCGCCGACCTCGTCGCGAAAGTGCTCGTCGTCGAAGGGCAGCGCGCCGATCGCGGCACGCGCCTTGGCGTCCCACGCGCGCACGTCGTCGTAGAAGCCCGGGATCGCCACGCGGCCGTCGGCGTCGTGGAAGGTGGCGAGGATGCGCGCGAGCGCCATCGCCGGATTGACGACGGCGCCGCCGTAGCTGCCGGAATGCAGGTCGCCGGCGGGGCCAACGACGTCGATCTGGAAGTAGGCGAGGCCGCGCAATGACGAGAGGATGGACGGCAGCCCGGGAGCGAACATCGCGGAATCGGAAATGATCACCGCATCGCACGCGAGCTGGGCGGCGTGCGCTTCGACGAACTCCGAGAGATGCTCGCTGCCGACTTCCTCCTCACCCTCGGCGAGGACGATCACATTGACCGGCAGACGGCCCGCGGTCGCGACGTGCGACTCCAGCGCCTTGATGTGCAGGAAGAGCTGACCCTTGTCGTCCACCGACCCGCGAGCGTAGATGCGTCCATCACGCACCGAGGGCTCGAAGGCCGGGGTCTCCCAGAGCTCGAGCGGCTCGGCAGGCTGGACGTCGTAATGGCCATAGAGCAGCACCGTCGGCGCCCCAGGCGCGTTGCGCGATTCGCCGAGCACGATCGGGTGGCCGGCGGTGGGATGGACGGTCGCCTGAAAACCGATCCGGGTCAGCGATGCGGCAACCCACTGCGCCGCCCGCGCGGTGTCGGCATTGTGCTCCGAGCGCGCGCTGACACTGGGAATCCTCAGAAAGTCAAAGAGCTCGTCCTGGAACCGTTGACGATTCGCGGCGAGAAAGTCGGTCGGAGACTGTTTGGCAGGCACGGAGTGGCGCGGAGATCAGCGGTTGGCGGTATGGAATCGCGGGGCGTGGATCACGCGACGCCGAGATAGCCGCAGTACATCCGCGCGACCTCGGCGGCGAGCGACACGAAATCGACGAGGGGATCCGGCCACACCTCGCCGAAGACGATCAGCTCCCGCATCGAACCGACGGTCATCATGAAGCCAATCTCGATGCCACGGTGCGGGTCGGGATGGGACATCGAACCGCGGTGCGGCATGAGGACCGTCCGCAGCCGGTCGATGATGTGGCGGTTCACCTCGAGCGCGCTCGCCTGCAGGACGGGATCGGTACGCGCCCGGAGGAACAATGACCGCATCAGCCCGCGCCGCCCGCGATAGAACTCCACGCCCTGGCGGGTGAATTCGGTGATGACGTCGCGAGCGGATCGCCCCTCCCATCGAGCCGGATCCAGCGTCTCGTCGGCCCGGCGGTGCAGCTCGGCGAAGATCCGCTCGTCGAGGTGGTGGAGCAGCGCGTCCTTGTCGGCGAAGCGGCGGTAGAACGCGCCGACCGTCACGCCGGCGTGGCGCATGATCTCGGCGAGGGTCGCTTCGGTGAACGCCTTCTCGTTCAGGACCTGCTCCGCGCTGTCGAGAATGCGGTCGAGCGTCTCCCGGCTTCGCAGCTGGCGTGGGGGTCGATGGAACCGGGAGGTGGCCATTCGGTGCAGAGGCGCTCGCGAGCTGGAGATGGGTCGAGCCGTCGACATAAGGTGTTCAGTCGCCGGTCGTACCGCCACCGGGTAACTTCGGTTCCACATGCCGAAGCGCAGCGCGGTCGACGACGAGATTCGCCGCGGGGAGCCCACCCGCCTCGGGGGCGCCGAGGTGGCGGTCGCCATTCTGCGAACCGCCGCGTTATTGGAGCGCCAGTACAACCAGATCGTCACCCGGCGGGGCATCACGATCCAGCAATACAATGTGCTGCGGATTCTGCGCGGCGCCGGCGCGGCGGGCATGCCGACGCTGGTGATCAGGGACCGGATGATCCACGAAGCGCCCGGCATCACGCGCCTCCTCGACCGCCTCGAGGAAGCGGGTCTCGCGCGGCGGGAGCGCCAGACGGCCGACCGCCGTCAGGTCGTCTGCTACATCACCGACGGCGGAGCGGCCCTGCTCACCGATCTCGACTCCGAGGTCGCCAGCGCGGACGACGCGGCGGTGTCGCGACTCTCCGGCGACCAGCGCGACGATCTGGCGACGCTACTGTCGGCGGTGCGGGGCGGCCTCTCGCAGCCGGGCGGTCCGCCGCGACGCGACTAGCGCGCCGGACGGTCCGCGATCCTTCACCGGCGAGAGGGCCACCCTCCCCGCCAGCCGTCGAGGGTGTAGACGCGACGCGTGGCGATCGCCTCATCGCCGCGGTGAAGGGTGACGAGCTCACCACGAAGGATGCTCTCGAAAAAGGGCGTGAGCGCGAGGATGACGTCGTGGGGGCTCTCGGTTTCATCGAGCACCAGGACGAGCCGGTCGCCGGGACGGGCACGGGCGACAAAGGCCGGCCACAGATCATACTGATTGGGCCGGCTGCCGAGGTTGAGCGCGAACGCCTCGGGATGGCCGGCCGTGGCGAAGGAGATCGCGGCCGCTTCCTGATAGCGATCGCCGGCTCGCCACACATTCGCCGGACCGGAGGCCGCCGGAGCCCGCGCCGCGCGGTCGACCGCATCGGCGACCTCCGTCCAACCGAACGCCCGCGCCAGCGGATCCCGCGCCGGAGGGATCGGCAACACCGGCTGGACGGCGTGCGCGTAGACGGCGAGGGACAGAACGCCTGCCATCGCGATGCCGGCCGCGCGCCACCGCTTCGCCCGATCGCTCCACGACGCCGAGGCGCAGAGGACGACGCCGCCGAGATACGCCGGCGCCGGCCAGTTCGGCTCGACGTGCTTGCGCAGCGCGCTGTAGGCAAAGAATCCGAAGTAGAGAACGCTCATGAGCGCCAGGATCCAGCGCGCCGGATCGACCGCCGGGCGAAGCGACCGGATCGCGGCGATGCCGAACAGCACGAAGAGGATCGGCGTCGCGAGACCGAGCTGGCCGCCGAGGAGATCGCCCTCGTTGCGCCACGCCGCCCGCCACCACGACCCCGCCGACCGGCCGAGGCCATGCTCGAGCTGAAAGTGAAAGGAGATCCAGTCGTGGCGAGAGTTCCAGAGAAGGACCGGCGCCACCATCGCCGCCGCGATCAGACACGCCAGATACGGCCCCGGCTCGGCGAATCGGCGGCGCAGCCGTGGATGGATGGCCGCCGCGACCACGACGGCGACCGGCATCAGGATCGAGGTGTACTTGGACAGGAACGCGATCCCGAGACAGACGCCGGCCCAGCACCAGGCGCGGAGCGAGTCGCGCGTGCGCGGCTCGGCGTCGACGGCGCGGACCACCCAGTACATGGATGCGGCGAGCCCGGCGAGGAGCGGCGCGTCGGGAGTGGCCAGCACCAGACCCGCGGCGGCGAGAGGCAGCACGCTCAGGGTGATCGCCGCCTCGACCGCGGCGTGCGCGCCGGCGATGCGACGCGCTGTCGCCGCGACGGCGAGCCCGGCGACCGTCCCGCAGAGCGTCGGGACGAAACGAACGCCGAGCGCGGTATGACCGAACACCGTGGTGCCGGCGCGGATCATCCAGGCCAGCATCGGTGGATGATCGAAGTACCCCGCGGCGAGATGGCGCGACCAGACCCAGTAGTACATCTCGTCGGGGACGAGCGGATAGCCGGCCGCGAGAATCAGGCGGAGCACGGTGGCGAAGCCCACCACGCCGAGGGCCGCGTAGCCGGCGAACTCCTCGGACCGGTCGCCCGCCCCGGTCGCCGTCACCGCGCCGCGCGCCGTGTTTCGCGAAGCCGCGGGAGTTGCGTCGCCGCCAGCCAGATCACCCAGATCCACACCACCCAGGCGACGCGCTCTTCACTCGAGCCGGTCGCGAGCGCCGTCCATCCCATCATCGGCAGCGCGAACGCGACGCTGGCCGATCCCGACGGCATCGGCGTTCGCTCGACGGCGATGGTGGCGGTGCGGCCGGCGATCCTGATCGCCTGCTCGATCCGGAGCGCGAGCGAATCGGGCGTGTAGCCGCGCCAGTCCGGCACGCGCATCAGGGCCCAACCGGGAGCGGTTCGCCCCCAGCCGTGATTGTCGGTGCCGACGACGAGCGCGAGGTTCAGACTATCGGCGAGCTTGACGATCCGTCGGCGATCGCGCCGCGTCTGGCTCAGTCCGCGCGGCGAGCCATCCACCACCTCGATGGCGCGGACGCCGGGCGTTCGCTCACCGTGCGCCGGGATCATCTTCTCGAGCCGGCCCGGAAGGGTCTCGATGATCACCGGCTCGGCGTTCGGAATGATGCTGGTGAACATCAGCGACTGCGGATCGACGTCACCCAGGTCGGCGGTGGTGAGTCCTTTGTAGCGCACGCCGGCGTTGAGGATGTTCACGTGCTCGCCGTCCATCACCGCCTCGAGACCGGGGAGCGCCACGATGCCGAGCCCCGCCACGGCGGAATCGAGGGCGAGCGCCTCGGTCACGCCGTCGAAGGTCCGATGGTCGGTGACGTACACGGCGTCGTAACCCGCCGCGGTGTGCCAGTCGAGGAGATCGGCCGCGCTCCACCCGGCCCGCGCGTCGTGCGAGTACTTGGTGTGGGCGTGAAAGTCGATCGCGATGACGTCGGTCCGGGTGACGAGCAGGCTGGCCATCGGTCGCGGGAGCACAGCGGCCGCGGCATAGATCAGAAAGAGCGTGGCTAACCCCGCGGCACTGGCGATGAGCTCGGCCTTCAGCGATGTGGAATGCCGCCGACGGCGCACGACGCGCCACGCGAGGAAGGCCGCGATCAGCCAGACACCGAAGGCGATGTGCTGCTCGACGGTGAACAGCGTGATGGTGTCGAGCAGCGACGACAGCGGCGCGAGCGCCACGTACGCGCCGCCCCGCTGGAGCTGGGCCTCGCCGATCGGATTGCCGGTCGCGGCGACGCGGATCGGGGCCACCGGCATCATCGCCGACCCGAGCACGGCGACGGTGAGGAGGGCCGGAATCCAGGGGATGACGCGGCGCCGCGTCGGACGGGAGGAAGCGGGCACGGATTTGCTAGCTTGCGGTGAACGGCAGACCACAGGGAGCGCGAACGCCGAACGATGACGGCCCACCGGGAAAGTCACAATGGCTGATCGCGCGGGGCCTCACGGCACCGCCGCCAACCGGCTCGCCCGCGAGACGAGCCCGTATCTGCTCCAGCACGCGCACAATCCCGTCGACTGGTACCCGTGGGGACCCGAGGCGCTCGAGCGCGCGGCCCGCGAGGACAAGCCGATTCTGCTCAGCATCGGCTACGCGGCGTGCCACTGGTGTCACGTGATGGAGCGCGAGTCGTTCGAGGACGACGCTACCGCGGCGTTGATGAACGCCCGGTTCGTGAACGTGAAGGTCGACCGCGAGGAACGACCCGACATCGACTCCATCTACATGCAGGCGGTGCAGGCGATGACGGGCCATGGCGGCTGGCCGATGACGATGTTCCTCACGCCCGACGGGACGCCTTTCTATGGAGGGACGTATTTCCCGAAGGAGGACCGACACGGGCTGCCGTCGTTCAAGCGCATCCTGACCTCGGTCGCCGACGCGTACGCCTCGAACAGCGAGGCCGTGGTGAAGACGACCGAATCGGTTCGGGAGATGTACGCCGCGTCCATTCCGACATCGGCGCCGGGAGGTCTCGGCCGCGAGATACTGGACCGGGCGGTGGTGTCGCTCGCGACGAGCTACGACGCCCGACATGCCGGGTTCGGCGACGCCCCGAAGTTTCCGCCCACGATGGCGCTCGAGTTCCTGCTCTCGCGGTGGGCGCGCACCGGCAACGACAGCGCGCTGGCCATGGCGCGCGACACCTTTCTGGCGATGGCGCGGGGCGGGATCTACGACCAGCTGGGCGGTGGGCTATCCCGGTATTCCGTCGACGCGCGGTGGCTGGTGCCGCACTTCGAGAAGATGCTGTACGACAACGCGCTGTTCGTGCGGCTCGGCGTGCACCTCTGGCAAGCGACCGGCGAGGCGGAGATCCGGCAGGTCGTCGAGGATACCATCGAATGGCTGCGGCGAGAGATGACGTCGCCCGAGGGCGGCTTCCATTCGTCGCTGGACGCCGACAGCGAAGGGCACGAGGGGAAGTACTACGTCTGGACGAGCGCCGAATTCGACGCGGTCGCCGCCGAGGCCGGAGCGGCTCCGGATGAGATCGCGGCGTTGCGGGCGTGGTGGGGGGTCACCGCGTCGGGGAACTTCGAGGGGAGCTCGATCCTCTTCGTCGCCGGCGGGGACGAGCCGGCGCGGCTCCGCGAGCTGCGCGATCGGATTTACCTGATCCGCGAGCGCCGGGTGCGACCTGCCCGGGACGACAAGATCCTCGCCGGATGGAACGGCTTGATGACTCGCGCGCTCGCCGAGGCGGCGCGCGTCTTCGGCGGCGACGGGCATCGGGCGATGGCGATCGCGGCCGGCGAATATCTCTTCGCTCATCGAGTGCGGGGTGACCGGGTGATTCGTTCGACGCGCGGCCGCGACGACATTGCCGGGGTGCTCGAGGATCAGGCGGCGGTCGGCCTGGCGGCGCTCGCGTTGTACGAGCTGACCTTCGATACCGTCTGGTTCGACCGGGGGCGCTCGCTCGCGGCGGCGATGCTCGAGGCGTACTGGGACGACGAGAAGGCGCAGTTCTACGACACGGCGCGCGACCACGAAGCGCTCATTGTCCGCCCCCGCGACATCACCGACAATGCACTGCCGGCCGGAAACTCATTGGCGCTCGAGCTCCTGGCGCGCGTCGGGGCGGTCACGGGTGACGCGCGGCTCTCGTCGCTGGTATCGGCCTCGGTCGATCGGATGGCCGAATCCATGGCCCGGCACCCGCTGGCCTTCGGTCATCTGCTCGGCGTCGCAGACCTCGTGGTCGACGGGGCGGTGGAGCTGGCGTTGGCAGGCTCGGTGGAGTCGTCGGACTTCCGTGAGCTGACGCGCGCCGCGAGTGGCGTCTACGTCCCTGCCCTGGTCATCGCGGGCGGTGCAGCCCCGAACGGGGTCGCGCTCCTCGAGAACCGGCCGCTGCGCGACGGGGCAGCGACCGCGTACGTCTGTCGCGGCTTCAGCTGTGATGCGCCGACGACGGATCCAGCCGAGCTCACTCGCCAGCTGAGCGAAGCGGGGCGGCGCTGACCGACCCGGCCGGCGAGCGACGATCAGTCGACGATCCGCCCGCCGGCGCTGACGATCAGGGGACGATCTTCCCTGCCCCTTCCTTGTAGATCACGCCGTTTTTCATGACGAAGACCGGCCGCTCCATCACTTTGATGTCGGCGGTCGGGTCGCCCGGGACGGCCACGACGTCGGCGAGCTTGCCAGCGGTGAGGGTGCCGATTCGCGCGTCCCAGCCGAGGAGCTTGGCGGCGCTGGAGGTTCCGGCGACGATGGACTGCATCGGCGTCAGCCCGCCCCACTGCACCATCAGGGTGAACTCGTGGCCGTTGGCCCCGTGCTCTCCGACGCCGGCGTCGGTTCCGAGCGCGATCGGCACGCCGGCCCGCATCGCGATCTTCGTGGCGTTCCGCATCGCGGCGGCGGCGGCGAGCGCTTTCTGGGCGCGCAGGCCGGTGAGCCGTCCGCTCTTCGCCGCGTTCTCGACCGCTTCACCGGCGCTGAGGGTCGGAACGAGATAGGTCCCGCGGGCCGCCATCATCCGCGCGCCCTCTTCGTCGAGAAAGGAGCCGTGCTCGATGGACGACACGCCGGCGCGCACCGCGATCTTGATGCCCTCGGTGCCGTGCGCGTGCGCCGCCACTTTGCGCTCGAGCTTCGTCGCCTCGTCGACCATCGCCTTGAGCTCTTCATATGTGTACTGCGGCACGCCTACGGCGTCGCCCTCGGAGAGCACGCCGCCGGTCGCGCAGGTCTTGATGACGTCGGCGCCGTACTTGGCCTGGTACCGGACGGCGGCCCGGACCTGGTCGGGTCCATCGGCAATGCCGTTTCTGTAATCGCCGTCGAAGAGGCCCGGGCGGAAGCCATTCTCATCGCAATGGCCGCCGGTGATGCCGATCGAGTGTCCGGCGTTCTGCATGCGCGGGCCGGGCACCGCTCCATCGGACACCGCCTGACGGAGCGCCATGTCCTCGAACCCCGGCGAGCCGACGTTCCGGATGGTCGTGAAGCCGTTCATCAACGTCTTCCGTGCATTGGCGACGCCGAGAATGGCGTCGTATCCGAGGAAGTCGTGGACCAGCGCCTCGTCGCCTTTAGGGTCGGACAGGGTCCGACCGATGATGTGCGTGTGGGCGTCGATGAATCCCGGAAGGAGCGTCGCGTCGCCGAGATCGATGGTGCGGACCGGTCCCGCGGGAATGGTGACACTGCCCTGCTTGCCCACGGCGACGATGTGGTCCTCGGTGACGACGACCACGCCATTGGTGATCACGGCGCCGCCGGTGCCGTCGATGACGCGCGCGGCTCTGAGAACCGTGGTCCCGGAGCCCTTCGCTTCCTGTGCTTTCGGTGTCCCGGCAGCGACGAGTGAAAGGACAAGGGCAAGGCGAATGGTGACGCGCATTATCATGCTCGCGGTTAACAGGTGGACGCCGAGGGAACGAAGAGGCACCTTGGCCCGTCTAAGGTACCGCTGCCGGTGAACCGAACGATACGCCGGCAGTGTGTGTCAGATGCCCATCCCCGGTATGCGCGGCGAGGCACGGCCGCGACCCCTTCCAGCAATCAGTGCGCAGGCGGCGTATGCAACGATGCATACGTCGATGTCCAATGTTGTGCGACCTCCACCCAAGGTCACGAAAACATGATGCTCCGTCGATCGCTGCTCGCCGCCGCGCTTCTCTGCGCGGTCGCTTCCCGCGCGCGCGCCCAGGACCCCGATCTGATCCGCGGTAGAGTGACGGGTCCCGACAGCCTGCCGATCGAGAACGCGTCGATCACCATCACGCCGCTCTCGGGCGATCTGGTGAAGACGGCGCGCAGCGACAAGAACGGCAATTTCTCGGTGACCTTCCTCGACGCCTACGGCGATTACTGGGTGTCGGTCCAGTCGATCGGCTACAGCGCCCGCCGGTTCGAGATCAAGCGGATCGCCGACGAGGACGTGCTGGTGGCCGACGTTCGGCTCAGCCGCACCGTGCAGATGCTCCAGCCAATGACCGTTCAGGGACGCCGGCCGACCGCGTCTCGATCGGACGGAATGACCGATATCACGGGCTCGGAGCGGTACATCAACAGCATGGGCATCGACGCGTCGCTCATGGGCGATCTCGCGGCGCTGGCCGGTACGATGCCGGGGGTGACGTACATCCCGAGCGCGGGCGGCGTGCCGGGCGGATTTTCGGTATTCGGTCTCGACGCCGACCAGAATTCGTTCCTGCTCAATGGCATGTCGCTGATGGGCGGATCGCTGCCGCGCGACGCCGGCGTGAGCGCCTCCCTGAACACCAACCCGTACGACGCCGGCCGCGGAGGCTTCAGCGGCGGTCTGGTGAGCGGCCGACTGGGCTCCGGCAGCAATTACATCGTCCGCACGATGAGCGCGACGGGCAAGCCGACGCAGCTCCAGTGGGTCGACCCCGCGGCGCGCGCGCAGGGTCAGCTCTCCAACACGCTGTCGGTCGGCGGCCGGATGTCGGGCCCGATCAGCATGAACCGCAGCTTCTATAACGTGTCGGCGCAGTTCGACCGGTCATCGGCCGATCTCCGCACGCTGCTCAACACCGATCCGGCCGGACTGCAGGCGATCGGGATCGTCGGCGATTCGGTCACCCGCTTCAAGTCGGCGCTCGACTCGGTGCACGTGCCCTTCACGGCCGCCGGATTCCCGGGCTCGAACGTGACGCAGTCGGGCAGCGTCGCGGGCACGCTGACCTGGACGCCGATGTCGGCGCAGTCGAGCTCCTACGACGTCACCTTCGCCGGCAACGGCTCGCGCAACCTCCCGTCGGGGTTCAACCCGTACGATGCGCCGGCGCACGCCGGCACGTCGATGAACTACGGCGGCTCGATGCAGCTGCACCACAGCAAGTATTTCAAGTCGGTGATCTTCGCCAACACCTGGGCGAGCGTCGGCTACCGGGCCTCCGATGGCGATCCGTACCTGCTGATGCCGAGCGCCAGCGTGCGGGTGAACTCGCAATTCCCCGACGGGTCGTCGGGGGTGCGGACGCTGCAGTTCGGCGGCAACGCGTCGATGGGCTCGAGCCGGATCGACCGCGAGCTGAATCTGCGGAACGAGCTGTCGTGGGTGAGCATGGACAACAAGCACCGGCTCCGGTACACGACCGAGCTCCGGCAGACGGACAACGTCGCCGACCAATCGTCCAACCTCCTCGGCTCGTTCAGCTTCAATTCGCTCAAGGACCTCGAGGACGGACATCCGGCGTCCTTCTCGCGCCTGCTGACGCCGCGCCGCACAGAGAGCGGTCAGACGCTGCTCGGACTGGCGCTGAACGACAGCTGGCGGGTGAATCCCGATTTGCAGATGACGCTCGGCATCCGCGCCGACGCCGGCCGGTTCACCAATCAACCGGCGTACAACGCGGTGCTCGACACGGTGTTCGGCGTCCGCAACGACCAGGTGCCGAACCCGGTGACGCTGAGCCCGCGCTTCAGCTTCTCGAAGAACTTCGGGCAGGCGCCGCAGATCAGCTTCGCCGAAGGCTCGTTCCGCGGCCCGCGGCAGCGGGTCAGCGGCGGCCTGGTGGTGGCGCAGAGCTTCTCCAACGCCAGTCTCGTCACCCGCGCCGCGAACAGCACCGGGCTCCCGAGCTCGATCCAGACGTTGACCTGCTCCGGCGCCGCGGCGCCGACGCCCGACTGGGACGCGTATCGCATCAATCCGAACAACGTGCCGACGGCCTGCGCCCCGGGGACGGAGGCGTCGAGCTTCGCGAGCGGGCTGCCGCAGGCGACGGTGATCGACAAGCACTACTCCCCGTCGCGCCGGATCAGCGCCAACCTCGGCTGGAGCGGCATGTTCCTCGACAACCGGTTCTCGGCGTCGGTGAACGGCAGTTACTCGCTGAACCTCAACCAGGAAGGCTGGATCGATCTGAACTTCGATCCGACGACGCGCTTCGTGCTGGCGAGCGAGGGCAACCGGCCGGTGTTCGTGAATCCGTCGAGCATCTTCGAGAAGACGGGGGCGATCGCGGTGCGCGACGCCCGCAAGTCCCAGCGGTTCTCGCGGGTGACGGAGTACAACTCGAACCTGCGGTCCGACTCCAAGCAGATGACGGTGTCGTTGAGCCCGTACCAGCTGACGGCGACGTCGTACTCGTACTCGCTGAGCTACACGCTGTCGTCGCAGCGCCGGATGGTGCAGGGCTTCCAGAGCACCGTCGGCAACCCGCTCGACACCGAGTGGGGGACGAACGACATCAACGCGCTCCACGCGTTCTCGCTGAACCTGTCGTGGAATCCGCGGAACATCGTCCGCATCAGCTGGGGAATCAGCCTGCGGTCGGGCGCGCCGATCACACCGCGCGTGGCCGGCGACATCAACGGCGACGGGGCGAGCAACGACCGCGCGTACATCTTCGATCCGGCGACCACCGCCGACACGGCGCTCGCCAACGCGATGCGCACGCTGATCGAGACCGGCTCGCCCATCGCGCGGGACTGTCTGAGCCACCATCTCGGCCAGCTGGCGCCGCTCGGCACCTGTCATGGGCCGTGGACCATCTCCGGCACGAACTCGCTCAACCTCATCGTCAACCCGCTCAAGATCCGGATGCCGCAGCGCGCATCGTTGCGCTTCCAGCTCGGCAACCCGATGGGCGCGCTCGACATGCTCTTCCACGGCGCGAGCAACATCCATGGATGGGGGCAGCAGTCGGCCCCCGACCAGACGCTGCTCTACGTCCGGGGCTTCGATTCCACGACCAAGTCCTTCAAGTACGAGGTCAACCAGCGGTTCGGCAGCACGCGGCCGCAGCAGTCGATCGTCAACCGGTCGCCGGTGACGATCACGGCGCTCCTCCAGCTCGACCTGGGACCGACTCGCGAGCGCCAGCAGCTCACGCAGTCGCTCGACCGCGGCCGGAAGACCGAAGGGACGATGATGAGCGAGGCGTCGTTCCGGTCGCAGTACATCTCGAGCAGCGGCATCAACATGCCGAACCCGATGATCCAGATGCTGCGCCAGGCCGAGCAGCTGAAGCTGACGCCGGAGCAGACGGACAGCCTGGCGTCGCTCAACCGTGAGTACGTCGTCCACCTCGACTCGATCTGGACGCCGGTCGCGAAATACTTCGGCAGCCTGCCGAAGGAGTACGATCAGGGCGCGGCGTACGGACGGTACAAGTCGGCCCGCGAGGCATCGGTGGATCTGCTGATCAGCTTCGCGCCGCAGATTCTCGGCATGCTGACCTCGGAGCAGAAGCGACTGCTGCCGGCGTCGATGCTCAACAGCCTCGACGTCAAATACCTCAAGTCGATCCGTTCGAGCTCGGCGAATTCGTCCGCGATGATGGGGATGTACTGATGCAACCGACTCGATTCGTGGCGCCCCTGGTCACCGTGACTCGCGCGGGATGGCGCTCGGTGGCCGGCGCATGTGCCGTGGCGGCGATCGCGGCGGCAGACATCGGCGCGCAGGCCAACGCGGGCCCGCCGGTGCGGAAGCTGGCCGCGCCGGTGCGCACGTCGACGACCACCTTCGTGAACGTCCAGCACCTCAACCGGCTGAACAACGGCCGTGTGCTGGTGAACGACGCGTCGCGCCGTCAGGTGCTGATGTTCGATTCGACGCTGTCCAATCCGGTGGTGGTGATCGACTCGGCTGGCGGCCAGGCGAATAGTTACGGACTCCGGCCCGGCGGACTGCTGCCCTTCCGCGGCGATTCGACGCTGTTCGTCGATGCGACCTCGAACGTGTTTCTCGTCATCACGCCCGAAGGGAGGGTCGGCCGGGTGATGTCGGTTCCAAGCACCAACTCGTCGCTGGCGAGTTATCTGGTCAGCCCGGCGAGCTACGGATATCCCGGGTATTCGGAAGCCTTCGGGCTCGTCTTCCGGGAAGCCTTTTCGTCCTCCCTGTTCAATCGCCTGCCGCGTCCGGCGGAGGGCGCGCCGGCGGTGACGATGCGCGTCGAGGATTCGGTGACCGTGCTGGCGATGAAGATCGCCACACGACGGGTGGATACCCTGGCGCGGCTCTCGACGGGCAGCGTGCAGACGATCACGATGACCTACAACTCGAGCATGTCGTCTGGCACTCCGGCCCTCTTTCCGGTGGCCGACGACTGGGCGGTGATGGCCGACGGCTCGGTAGCGATTCTCAGCGGCCGCGAGTATCGGGTGTACTGGCAGAACGCCGATGGCACGCGGACGCCGGGCCCGCGCATTCCGTACCCGTGGCGGCATCTCACCGACGACGACAAGCAGCACGTGGTCGATTCGATCAACGCGGCGCGCCTGAAGTCGTATCAGGACCGGCTCGACATGCTCGCGAAATCGGCCGAGGCGGCGCGGGTCGCCGACTCGGTGAAGGCGGAGGCAGCGAAGAATCCGCAGGCGAAGGCGGCGGCGGGGAAGGATTCCGCCACCAAGGCGACGACCGTTGGCGGACGTGGGGCGCCGGTACCGGTCAGCTCCAGCGGAACGGTGCTCTCTGCCTCATCGGGGATGATCCGCATCGACGGCGTGCCGATGTTCATCGAGGGACTGGGCGCCGGACGCGTGGGCGGGCCAGGCGCGCCACCCTCGCCGCCGGCCAAGGTGGAGATCACCGAGGTTCCGGACTATCTCCCGGCCGTCGATCGGACGGGCGCAATCCGGGCGGACGCGGACAACAACCTGTGGATCCGCCCCAGGCTGTTGAAGCCGACGCCGGGCGCCGGGCTGATCTACGACATCGTCAATCGAAAGGGCGAGCTGGTGGACCGGGTACAGCTTCCGGTCGGACGGACGATTCTCGGCTTCGGCAAAGGCCGGATCGTCTACCTCAGCGTTCGCGACGCCGGATCGATGAAGATCGAGGAAGTCCGCTTCTGACCGCGCGGCTCGTGACGCAGGGAAGCCGAGTGACGAGACCGCTCGCGGTTGGTGGGGCGCTCGTCGTCGCGGCAGTCGCTCAGGGACAGACCGCCAGTGGTCCGCCGGTGAGAAAGCTGGGGCCCGCGACGCACGTCTCGTCGGTGGGCTTCACGAGCATCCAGCACATCCGCCAGCTGGCGGACGGGCGCGTGCTCGTGAACGACGCGTCACGGCGCCAGGTGCTGCTGCTCGACTCGACGCTCTCGAACCCGATCGTCGTGGTCGATTCGGCCGGCGGACGGCAGAACAGCTATGGACTCCGCGCGGGCGGATTGCTCCCGTTCCGGAGCGATTCGTCGCTGTTCATCGATCCGGTGTCGACGACGATGCTGGTGATCGATCCCCGGGGTCAGATCGCTCGGGTCATGGCGGTGCCGGCGACGGCGCGAACGTCGCCGACGTCGATCGTGAACTACATGGTGAGCTCGAGCTCCTACGGCTTTCCGGGATACTCCGAGCGGTTCGGCCTCGTGTTTCGGGTTCCTCGCTCGACGTCGATGGCGACGATGACGCAGCTGATGCCGCTCGAGGGAGCGCCGGAGGTCACGATCAAGCGGGAGGACTCGGCGTACGTGATGGGGCTCGACGTCAGCACCCGGCGACTCGACACCCTTGGCGCGTTCGGCACCGGGTCGATGCAGATGATCCGGCTCAGCTACCTGAGCACCATGACGACGACGGCGCCGGTGCTCTATCCGGTGTCCGACGACTGGACGGTGATGGCCGACGGATCCGTCGCGATCCTGAGCGGGCGGGAGTACCGCATCCACTGGCTGAACGTCGACGGCACTCGAACCGATTCGCCGCGCATTCCGTTTCCGTGGAAACACCTCGACGACGCGATGAAGCAGACGATCGCCGACTCGATCAACGCGGCGCGCGAGCAGTCGTACCAGGAGCAGCTGGTCGAGCGTGAGAAGTTCATCAAGGAGAACGCGAACAAGCGGTTCTTCGACGGCACCACGTCGGCCGCGGAGTATTACGGGATGCCGACGCGCGCGGCGCGGGTCGAGATCACGGACATCCCCGACTATTTCCCGGCCGTCGAACGCACGACGGGCGGCGTGCTCCGCGGCGATGCCGACAACAACCTGTGGATCCGGCCGAGGCCAGCGAAGCCGGTGCCGGGCGGATCGATTTACGACATCGTGAACCGGGCCGGGGAGCTGATCGACCGTGTGCAGCTGCCGGCGGGCCGGACCCTGCTTGGCTTCGGGCGCGGGCACGTGGTGTACGTGGTGGCGCGCGACGCCGGCGCGGTGAAGCTGGAGGCGCTGAAGTACTGAGCGGGGGGTGACGGTGGAGGCGGTGTCGGAGGCCGCGCTACCTTATGAGAGTTCCCTCACCCGTCCGCCCGAGGCGCCCATTTCCGATCTCGCCGTCCTCCTCCGCACCCTCGAATTCGCGGCGCTCAAGCACCGGGATCAGCGTCGGAAGGGCAACCATCAGGCGCCGTACATCAACCACCCGATCGAGGTCGCGGCGCTGTTGGCGACGGTGGGCGGCGTCACCGACGTCGCGACGCTCCAGGCGGCGCTTCTGCACGATACCGTCGAGGATACGGCGACGACGGCGGACGAGCTCAGTCAGGCCTTCGGGCCCGAGGTGATGTCGCTGGTTCTCGAGATGACCGACGACATGTCGATGCCGAGCGCGGCGCGGAAGCGGCATCAGATCGAGCGGGCGCCGGGGCTGACGCCCAAGGCGAAGCTGATCAAGATCGCGGACAAGATCGCGAACGTCGGCGACATCGCCCGACACCCGCCGCCGGACTGGACGATCGACCGCCAGCGGAAGTATTTCGAGTGGACGGCGGCGGTGGTGGACTGCTGTCGCGGCGTCAATGGGGCGCTGGAAGCGCGGTATGACGAGGTGCTGAGGCAGGCCAGGGAGATAGTGGGTGAGGGGAAGGGGGAGGGGGGAAGGGGGAAGGGGGAAGGGGCTAGCTGACTAGCTGACTAGCCGATAGCGGATAGCGGATAGCGGATAGCGAACCACGGGACTCAGATGACCACCTTGATCACACGTCGATTGGTCGTTCTCCTCGCCGCGGCGGCGTCGGCCGCGGCTGCACAGATGCCCGATTCGGCGACGGTCGCCTCCTTCCGATGGCGGACCATCGGGCCGGTGAACATGGGCGCGCGGGTCACGGACATCGAAGTTGACCCGAGAAACTCGCGGGTCTTCTATGTCGCCGCGGCCACGAGCGGCATCTGGAAGACGGTGAATGCCGGGACGACCTTCTTCTCCGTCTGGGATCACCAGCCGATCGCATCGATGGGCGACATCGCCATCGCGCCGTCGAATCCCGACATCATCTACGCCGGCACGGGTGAGGAGGACTCGCGGAACTCGGCGTCACCGGGCGCGGGAGTCTACAAGTCGACCGACGGCGGCGTGACCTGGAGCTTCTCCGGCCTCGAGAAGACGCAGCACATCGGCCGGATCGTCGTCGATCCACGCAACCCGGACGTCGCGTACGTCGCCGCGCTGGGCGCGCTGTGGACGTCGAACCCCGAGCGGGGTCTCTACAAGACCACCGACGGGGGCAAGACCTGGACGAACATCAAGTTCATCAGCGACCGCGCCGGTTTCGTCGACGTCGCCATGGACCCGCGCGATCCCAACACGCTCTACGCATCGAGCTGGGAGCGGGTCCGGAAGGCCTACGCGCTCAAGAGCGGCGGACCCGGCTCGGCGCTCTGGAAGACCACCGACGCCGGCAAGACCTGGAAGGAGATCACCGGCGGTGGATTTCCTTCCACGACCAAGGGCCGGATCGGCCTCACGATCTCACGCAGCAACCCCAACATCGTGTACGCGATGGTGGAGGCCGATTCGATCCGCGGCGCGAAGCCTCAGCGCCTCCTGAGCGGCGTGTATCGGTCGATGGACGCCGGGAAGACCTGGACCTGGCAGAACACCACCAACAACCGTCCCTTCTACTTCTCGCAGATCCGCGTCGACCCGAAGAATCCGAACCGTCTCTATAGAATGGCGATCGACTTCGCATTCTCCGACGACGGCGGCCGGTCGTGGCGCTCGGGGATGAACGGCATCCACGAGGACTACCACGCGATGTGGATCGACCCGTCGGACTCCGACCATCTGCTCATCGGCGGCGACGCGGGGATCTTCCAGAGCTGGGACCGCGGCGGCACGTACGACGCGCTGAACCAGATGCCGATGGCGCAGTTCTACAACATCAGCTTCGACTATCAGGTGCCGTACCGGGTGTGCGGCGGGATGCAGGACAACGGCACATCGTGCGGCGTCAGCCGGCGGCGGTCGGGATCGCTCCAGATGACGGACTGGTTCGCCGTCAACGCGGCCGACGGCTTCTACACGGCTCAGGACCCCGCCGACCCGAACGTCGTCTACTACGAGTCGCAGGGCGGCAACATGTCGCGCCGGAACCTGCTCACGGGCGAGCAGGCGAATCTCAAGCCGCGCACCGTGGCGATCGGGACGTACGGCGCGCAGATCCAGCGGGCCAACGGCGATCAGGCGCAGATCGACCAGATCCGCCAGCGGATGAAGACCGACATGGCCAATCCGCAGGTCGCGCTCCGCTGGAACTGGAACGTGCCCTTCATGGTGTCGTCCCACGACCCGAACGTCTTCTATAGCGGATCGGAGAAGGTCTGGAAGTCGGTGAAGCGCGGCGAGAATCCGGTGGCGATCTCGCCGGATCTGTCGACGAAAGACCCCGACCGACTACGAATGGCGCAGGGGTACGACGCCGAAGGCAACGTCGCGCCGGACGTGAGCGGCGGGATCACCAACGACGCCGCCGCATGGCTGGCCGAGCAGCATGGCACCGTGGTGTCGCTCAACGAGTCACCGGTGCGTCCGGGCTTGCTCTACGCCGGCACCGACGACGGGAATCTCTGGGTGACGCGGAACGACGGCGGGTCGTGGGAGAATCTCACCGGGCACGCGCCGGGCGTTCCGGCGAAGACGTACGTCAGCCGCATCGAGCCGTCGCGCTTCGATTCGGCGACGGTGTACGTCAGCTTCGACAATCATCGCGAGAACGACTTCAAGCCGTACGTCTACCTGTCCACCGACTTCGGGAAGACCTTCCGCTCGATCGCGTCGAACCTGCCGACGGATCGTCCGGGGTACGTCTACGTCATCCGCGAAGATCCGACGACGCCGAACCTGCTCTACGTCGGCACGGAGACCGGCGTCTTCGCGACCATCGATCGGGGCGGCCACTGGTTCAAGCTCGACGGCAATCTTCCGGTCGTCCCGGTGTACGACCTCCGGGTGCATCCGCGCGATCGCGAGCTGATCGCCGGCACGCACGGCCGCGCGATCCAGATCCTCGACGTCGGCCCGCTCGAGCAACTCGCCGACAGCGTGCTGACGGCGCCGGCGTTTCTCTTCACGCCGACGACGGCCTACCAGTTCACCCAGCCGCCGTCGGGATCGGAGCCGCGAGCGCAGCGCGGTTGGCGCGGCGAGAGCGCCCCGTACGGCGCCGACATCGCGTACCGGCTGTCGGCTGCATCCACGGGACCGGCGCGATTGTCGATCGTGAACGCGATCGGCGACACCATCGCGCGCGGCACCGGGTCGACGAACGCCGGGATCAACCACGTCATCTGGAATTTCCAGATGGGTGGAGTCGTTCAGCCTGTCGTGGCTGGCGGCGGTGGTCGGGGCGGCCGTGGCGGCGGCGGCGCGGGCCCGGTGGACATGCCCGGATTCCCGCCCGGCTACAACGCGCGACCGGCGGAATCACGTGGCGCGCCCGACTCGAGCGCCGTGCCGGTGGTCGCGCGACCGGATAGCGCGGCGGGCCGCGGCGCCGCGCCGGGGCGCGGTGG